>OJAG01000488.1_pt1 | contig 30512 bp, 26 predicted proteins | sample 1589021 | NCBI WGS metagenome assembly OJAG01 (sample SAMN03283264) | human gut metagenome | biome: human-associated habitat; material: feces | host: Homo sapiens | place: USA | collected 2013 | reverse complement strand
ACCATGCCGCCAGGGTGCTGGCCGGTGGTCCGGCGGACCCCGGTGCAGCCAATGGCCAGGCGGTTCTCCTCGGCCTTGGTCACCTGGAGACCCCGGGCGGCCAGGTACTTCTTCACATAGCCGTAGGCGGTCTTCTCCGCCACGGTGCCGATGGTCCCGGCCCGGAAGACGTGGCCCTCCCCGAAGAGTGCAAAGGTATACTTGTGGGCGTTGGCTTGGTACTCCCCGGAGAAGTTCAGGTCGATGTCCGGGACCTTCTTGCCGCCGTAGCCCAGGAAGGTCTCAAAGGGGATGTTGAAACCGTCCTTCACATAGGGCGTCCCGCACACGGGGCACACCTGGTCGGGCATGTCCGCCCCGCAGCCATAGGCCTCCCCGGCTGCAAAATCCGCGTGCTTGCACTTGGGGCAGCGGTAGTGGGGAGGTAGGGAGTTGACCTCGGTGATCCCCGAGAGAAAGGCCACAATGGAGGAGCCCACCGACCCCCGGGAGCCCACCAGATAGCCGTGCTCCAGGGAGTTCTGGACCAGCTTCTGGGCGGACATGTAGATGACATCGTACTTGCGCTCAATGATGCCGGGCAGCTCCAGCTCGATTCGGTCCTTGACGATCTGGGGCGGGTCCTCCCCATAGAGCTCGTGGGCCTTGCCCCAGACCAGGTTGTACAGCTCCTCGGCGGAGTTCTCCAGCTTGGGGGCAAAGAGCCCGTCGGGCAGGGGCTTGACGTTGTCACACCAGGAGGCCACCAGCTGGGTGTTGGTGACCACCACCTCATAGGCCTTCTTCTCCCCCAGGTAGGCAAACTCCGCCAGCATCTCCTCCGTGGTGCGGAAGTACAGGGGGTTGGGGGCGTCGGCGTCGTCAAAGCCCTTGGTGTCCAGCAGCACATGGCGGTAGGCCTCGTCCTCCGGGTCCAGGAAATGGACGTCCCCAGTGGCGCAGACGGGCTTGCCCAGCTCCTCCCCCAGGCGGACCACCGTGCGGTTCCATTCCCGGATCTGCTCCCAGTCCCGGGCGATGGTCCTGCCGTTTTTATCCGGGCGGACCATGAAGCCGTTGTTGGACAGGGGCTGGATCTCCAGGTAGTCATACCAGGAGGCGATCCGCAGCAGCTCCTCCCAGTCCTTGCCCCGGACGATGGCCTGGTAGAGCTCCCCGGCTTCGCAGGCCGAACCCAGGATGAGGCCCTCCCGGTTCCGGTTGATCTCGCTCTTGGGCATGATGGGAAAGCGTTTGAAATAGTTCAGGTGGGCCAGGGAGATGAGCTTGTACAGGTTCCGCAGGCCCGTCTGGTTTTTGGCCAGGACAATGAGGTGCTTGGGCATCCGCTTGGCCTTGCCCAGGGAGCTGGTCTTGGCCAGGGCGGGGTTTACCTGCTGGAGGGTGTTCACCCCCCGGTCCCGGAGCATCTGGATGAAGGGCACCAGCATATATCCCACCATGGCCGCGTCGTCCGAGGCCCGGTGGTGGTTGAAGGCGGGCAGGTCCAGATGCTCCGCCACGATATCCAGCTTATACTTGTGCAGCTCCGGCAACAGGTTCTGGGCCAAAATCAGGGAGTCCACATAGGTGGGATCGAAGGGAAGGCCCACCTTCCGGCACCCGGCCCGGATGAAGCTGATGTCAAATTCGGCGTTGTGGGCCGCCAGCGGGCGATCCCCCACAAACTCCAGAAAACTCGTCAGGGCCTCCTTCAGCTGGGGAGCGTCGGCCAGCATGGCATCCGTGATGCCCGTCAGGCCCACGATCTCCGGCGTCAGGCGGCGGTTGGGGTTGACGAAGGTCTGAAACCGCTCCGCCACCTCGCCGTTGCGCAGCACCACGGCGCCGATCTCCGTGATGGCCTCCCGCTCCACCTTCAGTCCCGTGGTCTCGATGTCGAAGCACACGATCTCGTCGGCAAAATTCTGATCCTGCGGACCGTGGACGGCGATGCGGTCGTCGAGGTTGTTGACATAATACCCCTCCACGCCGTAGAGGATCTTGATCTTTCCCTTGGCGGTGTGCCATGCATCCGGGAAGGACTGGGCTACGCCGTGGTCGGTGATGGCGATGGCGGGATGCCCCCAGGAGATGGCCTGCTTGATGACGGAGGCCGTGTCCGTCAGGGCGTCCATGTTGGACATCTTCGTATGCAGGTGCAGCTCCACCCGCTTCTCCGGGGCCGTGTCCTTGCGGCCCTCATGGGGAACCTTCATGATGTGGTAGGGCTTGAGCTGAATGTCCTTGCCGTCACGGGTCAGCTCCGGCTGCCCCTGCACCCGCAGCCACATACCGGGGGCGATGGCGTTCTGTAGAGCCAGCGCCTCCTGCCCCTCGGTATATTTGCGCACGGTGACGGAGCTCTGATAGTCCGTCATGTCGAAGCTCAGCATCCACATACCGGGGCGCTTGGTCTCCCGGCACTCGGCGGCAAAGACCTTGCCCTCCACGATGGCCGTACCCATTTTCACGTTCAGCTCCGACATGGAGACAGGCTTGCCCTTGATCTCCTTGCCCAGCAGCACCTCGGTGCCGCCGCTTTTCTTCTCCGCCTTTCGGTCATGAATGGTGAGATGCAGCCGATGCAGGCCGTACTGCTGGGTCAGCAGCTGCTCCAGCGCCGTCTGAGCTGCCTCCGGGATACGCTCCCCGGCGGCCACGTCCAGCTCCAGCGCCCGCTGCTTCACGTCCAGCGCTCCGCCGGTGACGACGGCATCGTGAAGCAACAGTCGCAGTTCTCTGGGCGGCACGAAGCTTTCAAAAAAATCAAAAAATGTGATCTGTTCCCTCATAGCGCACTCCTGCTGTTATAGTCGGTCGATTTCGTCCATCAAGGCGTCCACCAGCTTGTCCTGCGGCACCTTGTAAAGGATCTCCCCCTTACGGAACACCAGACCCTCGCCATCGCCGCCAGCGATGCCCACGTCCGCCGCACGGGCCTCCCCCGGCCCGTTGACCACGCAACCCATCACCGCCACGGTGATGGGCTTGGTGCAGCCCTCCAAACGGCGCTCTACCTCCCGTGCAATGGGGATCATGTCGTATTTTGTGCGGCCGCAGGTGGGGCAGGAGATGAGATTCGGCCCCGTTTGCCGCAGTCCGGCGGCAGAGAGGATATCCTTGGCTGCACGCACCTCCTCCACCGGGTCGGCGGTGAGGCTCACCCGAATGGTGTCACCAATGCCCTGACACAGCAGGCCGCCGATGCCGATGGCGGATTTCAGCACTCCCATCCGGGGCGTGCCCGCCTCTGTGACTCCCAGATGCAGGGGGTAGTCCGTCTGCCGGTGCAGCAGCTGATAGGCTGCCATGTTCACCGGCACACGGGAGCACTTCACGGAGATGCAGATGTCGTCGAAATTGCAGTCGTTCAGCAGGCGGACATGGCCCATGGCGCTCTCCACCAGCGCCTCCGGGGTGACGCCGCCGTATTTTTGCAGCAGTTCCCGCTCCAGTGAGCCGCCGTTGACACCGATGCGGATGGGGATACCCTCGCCGCGGCAGGCGTCCGCCACGGCCCGCACCTTCTCCTGTGAGCCGATGTTGCCGGGGTTGATGCGGATCTTATCGATGCCCTGCCGCACGCACTCCAGCGCCAGCTTGTAGTCGAAGTGGATATCCGCCACCAGCGGGATGTGGATGGCCCGGCGGATACGCCCTACGGCCTGCGCCGCCGCCATATCCGGCACCGCCACCCGGATGATATCGCACCCCGCCTCCTCCAGCCGGAGGATCTGGGCCACGGTGGCGGCCACATCCTCCGTCCGGGTGTTGCACATGGACTGGATGGCGATGTCCGCCCCGCCGCCTACCGGGACGCTGCCCACATGAATTTGCTTACTCATGGCTGATTCCTCCTCAGTTTATCCCCTTCTGTGGGGCAAAAACGCACCACAGGGACGGGAAGCCGCTCCCCGTCCCGTGTGCTCTTTCTCTCTTACTGAAACAGCTTCCACACGTCCTGAAAGGTGATGACCAGCATCAGCAGCATCAGCAGCGCGAAGCCGGCCAGATGGACGTAGCTCTCGAATTTTGCCGGAATTTTCTTGCGGATGGTCAGCATACACAGGGCGTTGACCACCAGAAAGAAGATCTTTCCGCCGTCCAGCGCCGGCAGGGGCAGCAGGTTCATCACCGCCAGATTCACCGCCACCAGCGCCGCCAGATAGGCGATGTTCTCCACCGCCGCCGAGGCGCTCTCCGCCTGTTCGCCCACGTCCGTGATGGTGGAGACGATGCCCACCGGGCCGCTGACGTCCTTGAGGCCCGCCTCACCGGTCACCAGCATCTGCAGGGACAGGCGCACGATCCGCACGAAGTCCACGGCGTTGTTCCAGCTGTACCGGAGGCGGCTGCCTACGGTGGCCTCCTCCGCCCCGAACATCAGGCCGAAGCCCGTGTAGGTCTGACCCTGCTGGTCGGTGTACTCCGCCCGCTCCATGGGGAAGTCCTTCAGGGTCACGGTCTGACCGTCACGCTTGACCTTCAGGTCGAATACACCGGTCTTGTTGCGGCCCAGCAGCAGACTCACGTCACTGTAAACATACACCCGCTCACCGTCGATGCTCACCAGACGGTCCCCCACCTGCAGGCCGCTCTCGCTCTGGAGGGGGCAGCCGTCGGCAAAGTCCGTGATGACCGGGACGTAAAATGCCTTGGCCCCGGCGTACAGGGCGACGATGATGATCAGGCCCGTCAGAAAGTTCATAAAGGCCCCGGCGGAAAAAATGATGAGTTTTTTCCAGAAGCTCTGGTTATTCAGGGCCGTGGGGTCGTTGGAGTCCTCCTCCTCGCCCTCCATGGCACAAAAGCCGCCGATGGGCAGCAGCCGCAGAGAGTAGGTGGTATCCCCCTTGGTCTTGTGCAGGATGGTGGGGCCCATACCGATGGAAAATTCGTTGACCCGCACACCGCAGGCCTTGGCCGCCAGAAAATGGCCCAGCTCGTGTACGGCGATGAGTACGCCGAAAATCAGGATCGCAGCAATAATATAGATCATGGTTCCTCCTACCGGTTCAGTACAGCGGCACGGGCCAGTCTGTCTGCCTCCAGTATATCCTCCAGAGAGGGCGTATATTTCACCTCCACCCGGCACAGGGCGTCCTCCACCCGCCGGGCGATGTCGTTAAAGCCGATCTCCTGCCGCAGGAACAGGCCCACGGCCTCCTCATTGGCACCGTTCATGATGGCGCAGGCGGTGCCGCCCGTCTGGGCGCACCGGCGGGCGATGGCCAAACAGGGAAATGCCTCCGTATCCGGGGCCTGAAAGGTCAGCGGCCCGCAGGACAGCAGATCCAGCGTCCGATCCGGTGTCTCGGCCCGGTAGGGCCATGTGAAGGCGTAACGGATAGGCAGCTTCATATCCGCCGTTCCCAGCTGGGCGATCATGGCCCCGTCCCGGTACTCCACCAGCGAATGGACGATGCTCTGGCGGTGGATCACCGCCTCCACCTGCTCCACCGGCAGCCGGTACAGCCGCATGGCCTCGATGATCTCCAGCCCCTTGTTCATGAGGGTGGCCGAGTCGATGGTGATCTTGGCCCCCATGCTCCAGTTAGGGTGCTTCAGAGCGTCCGCCGGGGTCTTATGCTCCAGTTCCTCATGGCTCAGGCCGAAAAACGGCCCGCCGGAGCAGGTCAGCAGCAGGCGCTTTACCTCCCGGCGATCCCGGCAGCCCTGCAGGCTCTGGAAAATGGCCGAGTGCTCCGAATCCACCGGCACGATCTCGGCGCCGCAGCGCTCCGCCTCCGCCATCACCAGCTCGCCGGCGCACACCAGCGTCTCCTTATTGGCCAGAGCGATGCGCTTTTTCTCCCGGATAGCCGCCAGCGTGGGTTCCAGTCCAACGCTGCCCATGACGGCGGTGACCACCGTGTCCGCCTCCGGCAGCGTCGCCGCCTCCAGAAGCCCCTCCGGCCCCTCCGCCACCCGGATATCCGTGTCGGACAGCCGCAGCCGCAGCTCTCCCGCCGCCTCCCGGTCATACAGCACCGCCAGCTTCGGATGGAACTGGCGGGCCTGCTGCTCCAGCAGATCCACCTGGCGGTTGGCCGTCAGCGCCGCCACCGTCAGTCCCAGCTCCTGCACCACCTGCAGCGTCTGCCGTCCGATGGAGCCGGTGGAGCCCAAGACCGCAACAGTCTTTGTCATAATCGTTTCTCCTTGTTACAGACCGATGACCCAGCAGGTCATGAGCCACAGCACCGGCGCAGCGAACAGCACACTGTCGAACCGGTCCAGCACGCCGCCGTGACCCGGCAGCAGCCGCCCATAGTCCTTGATGCCGTACTGGCGCTTGATGGCCGAAAAGCTCAGGTCGCCCAGCTGGCCCATGAGAGCGCCCACCAGACCCATGAGAATGCAGCCGCCGATGTGCAGGGGCTGCAGGGTACAGAGGTAAAAGATGATCCGGAAGATCACCATACCCACCATGCCGCCGATGAGACCGCCCACGGCGCCCTCCACAGTCTTGTGGGGGCTTACCAGCGGCGACAGCTTGTGCTTGCCGCAGGCCATACCGGTAAACAGGGCCGCCGAGTCGCTGCAGAAGGCCGCCACCAGCGGCACCAGCACCAGTCCGCCGCCGTAGGGCAGCAGCCGCAGCAGCAGCAGGCAGCTGAAGGAGGCCGGGATGGCCAGCCCCGCCAGCGCCATGACGCACACGTCCAGCAGGGTCAGGGCGTGGGGCTTGCCGTAGGTCAGCACGCCCGCCGCCGGCAGCGCTATCACGCCCACCAGCAGCAGCCCGTCCACGATGCCCAGCGGCAGCTGCCACAAATGGCCCGCACCGTAAAAATGCAGCACCACTAATATGCCCATCACCGCCGGCAGCGCCGTCCAGCGCCGGGTCTTTTCCGGCCCGCATACAGCCGCCAGCAGCTCATGGGTACCCACCACGCTCAGCGCCGCCAACAGCGCCGCCGTGGCCCAGTCCGGTGCCACGCACAGGATGGCCAGCAGCAGCGGGATGCCGATCACCGCCACGATAATTCTCTGTTTCATATGCTTTCCTCTTTATTTTATCCCGCCGAACCGGCGGTCACGCTGCTGATACGCCACGATGGCCCGGTCCATATCCTCCGGCCCGAAGTCCGGCCACAGGGTATCGCAGAAATACAGCTCCGAATAGGCGCACTGCCACAGCAGAAAGCCCGACAGCCGCTCCTCTCCGCTGGTGCGGATGATGAGCTCCGGATCCGGGAGACCGTCGGTAAACAGGTAGCCGGAGAATCGCTCCTCATCCAGCTCCTCCGGGCGGCAGCGGCCCTCCACACAGTCGGCGGCGAAGTGCCGGGCCGCCCGCAGCAGCTCATCCCGGCCGCCGTAGTTCAGGCAGACGTTGGCCTGAAAGCCCTGAATGTGGGAGGATATCTCGTTGGTGCGCCGGGCCAGCTCCTGCAGCTCCGGCGAAAGGGCGCTCATGTCCCCCAGAAACCGCAGCCGGATCTGATCCCGCTCCATGGAGTCGATGGCCTCCAGCATATACTGCTTCAGAAGGCCCATGATGGTGTTGACCTCGTCCGCCGGGCGCTTCCAGTTCTCCGTGGAGAAGGCGTATACCGTCAGGTACTCCACTCCCAGCTCCTTGCAGTAGGTAGCGATCTTGCGGAACACCTCCGCCCCCACCTTATGTCCGGCGGTGCGGGGCAGGCCCCGACGCTTGGCCCATCTCCCGTTGCCGTCCATGATAACAGCGATATGGCGGGGAAGGCGGTTTTCATCCACCTGCCCCGCCGTATGATGCTTCTTTTTGGAAAACAGGCCCATCAGACAGACATGAGTTCCTTTTCTTTGGTATCCAGCAGCTTATCCAGCTCCTTGCAGTGGTCGTCGGTCATCTTCTGCAGGTCCTTCTCAGCCAGCTTCAGCTCGTCCTCGGTGATCTCGGAGGCCTTCTGCATCTTCTTGAACGCCTCCAGCGCATCCCGGCGGATGTTGCGGATGGCCACCTTGCCGCCCTCGTTGTACTTGCGGATCTGCTTGACCAGCTCCTTGCGGCGCTCCTCCGTCAGCTGGGGGAAGGCCAGCCGGATGGACTTGCCGTCATTCTGGGGATTGATGCCCAGATCGGACTCCTGAATGGCCTTCTCAATACCCTTCAGGGCCGAGGCGTCCCAAGGGGTGATGAGCAGCGTCCGGGGATCGGGGGACGCCACCGCAGCGATCTGCTGGATGGGAGTGGGGGTGCCGTAGTAGTCCACCTGAATGCGGTTGAGGACGGATGCGTTGGCCCGTCCGGCCCGCACGGCTCCGAAATCACGCTCCACCGCCTCCACGCTCTTCTTCATCTTTTCCTCGTATACCTTGTAGTGTTCCTTCAGCATGGTTATGCCTCCTTCACGATCGTTCCGATTTTTTCGCCCCGCAGCACACGCACGATATTATACGGGTCTTTCAGTGCAAACACCAGCACCGGGATGTGGTTGTCCATGGACAGGCTGGTGGCGGTGGAATCCATCACCGCCAGATGACGCTTGAGCACCTCGTCATAGGTGATGGCGTCGAATTTCACGGCGTCGGCGTTCTTGGCCGGGTCGCAGTCGTACACGCCGTCGATGTTCTTGGCCAGCAGGATCACGTCGGCGTTGATCTCCGCCGCCCGCAGCACCGCCGCCGTATCGGTGGAGAAGAAGGGGCATCCCACACCGCAGCCAAACAGCACCACCCGGCCCTTTTCCAGATGCCGGACGGCTCTGGCCCGGATATAGGGCTCCGCCACCTCACGGATCTCCAGCGCCGTCTGGAGCCGGACGTCCACGCCCTTCTGCTCCAGCACGTCCGCCAGTGCCATGCAGTTCATGGCCGTGGCCAGCATCCCCATGTGGTCGGCACGGGTACGCTCGATGTGACCCTCGCCGTTCTTCACGCCCCGCCAGAAGTTGCCGCCGCCGATGACAACGCCGATCTGCACGCCCATGTTCACGCACTCCTTGATGACGTCCGCCACCTGACCCAGCACCTGAAAGTCCAGGCCGAAGTGCTTCTCGCCCGCCAGTGCCTCGCCGCTGATCTTCAGCAGCACCCGTTTATACTTCGGTTCGTCCATTGCTCTTCCTCCGTATGTGATACTTGGGAGTATTTTACCTTATTTTTTCCCGTTTGCATAGAGGGAAAAGCAAAATTTTTTCCGTCCTCTCTCCCCGCCTTGCATTTTCCGGCGGAAGATGGTACCATCTCAACGAAAAGAAACTGATAGGAGACGCCTTATGGAGCTGCTGCACATACATAAAGATACATGGGCCGCCGTGGGAGCCACGGCCCTGATCCCCTTTTACCGCCTGACGGATACGGACATTGTCCTGCTGGACACCGGCATCGCCGCCTCTGACCGGGAGGGCCTTACCGCCCTGCTGGAGGAGCACGGTCTGCGCCCCAAGGGTATCCTCTGCTCCCACGCCCACTATGACCACGTAGGCAACGCCGCCTATCTCCGCCGGCGCTACGGCTGCCCCATCGCTATGCCCATGATCGAGGCCGCCATCTGCGCCGATGCCACCGCCTTCCGGGCCAACTACGAGACCCTCACCTACGGCACCATCCAGTCCATGTTTCCGGAGGAATGCTTCCTGTCGGACGTTCTCATCTCTCCGGATATCGATCATCTGGACTTTTGCGGCGTCCGTTTCGGCCTGCTGCCCCTGCCGGGCCACTCTGCCGGGCAGATGGGCTTTATCACCCCCGACGGCACTGCCTATCTGGCAGACTGCCTGTTGGGGCCGGAGCAGCTGCAGCGCTTCAAGCTGCCCACCATCATGCACATTGCCCGTGATCTGACGGTGATGGAGTCTCTCCGCAGTCTCCGCTGCCCGGCCTATGTGCTGGCCCATAAGACCAGCGTCACAGAGCTTGGCCCCGTCATCGATGCCAACATCGCCGCCATCCACGATAAGGGGCGGCGGCTGCTGAGCTGTCTCACCGACGGCATGACCGCCGACCAGTGGCTCTATGCCTACTGCCGTCAGGAGGGCATCCACACTCATGATTCCTTCCGCATCAGCGTCACCCAGCGCAATTTCCTGCATCTGTCCAACTGGCTGGTGGACGAGGGACAGGTGGCTCTGCACCACGACCTCTGCGTGAGCCGTTACAGCAAGGTGTGAAGTAAGGTGTGAACCGGTCCGCGGTGGGTAAGTTTTCGTTTTTTATCGTCTCCGACGGGATGCTTTTCTGCCAATAGCGGTATTTTTCATAGGAACCGTGCCTCCGGCGGCTCACTTTTCCCAGCAGCTGGAGAAGCAGGCCGTCGGAGACACGTTCCTTATCCGCTGAAAGCAAGGCACCCGTCGGGGACAAAAAAGGATCGTCCGTAATGGCCACAGGGGAGGGGGCAGCATCCACTGTCCCCTCCCCTGTTTCTTCTTTCGGCAATTCCGTTTTTTCAATCCTCCAGCAGCTCCGTGAAACTCCGGATGGTCCGATCGCACACCCGTGTCATCTCCTCCCACGAGACGTGAAAGAACTGATCGTAGACCCCCACCGTGTGCATCCCGGCCGCCTTGGCCCCACGGCACGCCTCCACAGAGTCGTCGTACACCACGCACTCCGCCGGCTCCACGCCCATGCGTCGGGCCGCTACCCGGAAGATCTCCGGGTCCTTCTTCTCAATCTTCAGATCGTGGGCAAACAAGATCTCCTCAAAATATGGCATCAGTCCCAGATGCCCCAGTGCCGCCCGGCAGTGGGCCGGAACACTGGAGGTCAGCACCATCATCCGCTGCCCCCGGCGGCGGCACTGATCCAGATACTCCCGCACGCCGGGCTTCACCTGTACCCGTGTGGCGTAGGCGTCCCCGGCCATCTCCATCCACTCTGCCATGATATCCTCCACAGACTCCTCCAGATGGCAGTAGCGCTTGGTGAACTCCGCCGCCAGCGGGAAAATGGTGTGAGCCACCCCCTGATAGTACTCCTTGGTGTAGGGAAAGCCACGCTTGGCCAGAAATGCCTCATCCACCTCCCGCCAGATGCCGTTGGAATCGATCAGGGTCCCGTCCATGTCAAAAATATGCATCCATTCGTCCTCCGCTCGGATTGTTTCTGTGATTATATCAAGTTTTTGCCATTCTGTAAACGCCGGTTTCCCATGTGGACAAATGGGGAAAGCTGTGGTAGAATAGTGTGATAAAATTTTCCGATCCAACGGGAGGGACCATGCCATGCAGGGAAAGCTCATCGTATTTGAGGGGACCGACGGTTCCGGCAAGGCTACGCAGTCGGAGCTGCTGTGTCAGGAGCTGACCCGGCGGGGCGTTCCCTACCGCAAGCTGACCTTCCCCCGGTATCAGGAGGAATCCTCGGCGCTGGTGCGGCTCTATCTGGGCGGGGCCTTCGGCCAGAAGCCCGGCGATGTCAATGCCTATGCCGCTGCGGCCTTCTACTCCGTGGACCGCTACGCCTCCTATAAACAGGACTGGGGCAGCTACTATGAGCAGGGCGGTCTGCTCATCGCCGACCGCTATACCACCTCCAACGCCGTTCACCAGACCTCCAAGCTTCCGCCGGAGCAGCAGCGGCCCTTTGTGGACTGGCTCTTTGACTTCGAGTATCAGAAGCTGGGTCTGCCGGCTCCGGATCGAGTGCTGTACCTGGATCTCCCCACGGAGCTGTCCGAGCAGATGATGCGCCGCCGGGAGGAGGCCACCCATACCCATGCCGACATCCATGAGCAGGACGAGGCTTATCTCCGTTCCTGCCGGGAGAGCGCCGCCCGTGTGGTGGACTGGTGCGGCTGGCAGCGCATCCGCTGCGACCGGGACGGCCGGATCCGCAGTATTCAGGACATCCATCAGGAGGTTCTGGAGCGTGTGGCGGATCTGCTGCCGTAAAAAAAGGACGGAACGCCGCAGCGTCCCGTCCCGGTTCGGCCGAACCCTATGGTACGTGTCTGTCCCTATGTCCCTCAGCAGGAGCAGCGGGAGTCGCCGCCGCAGCAGCGCTCGTTCTGTCCGCCGCCGCAGCAGCAGAGCACCAGTAAAACGATGACGATCAGCCAGATGCAGGAGCAGTTGTTGTTGTCAAAGCACACTTGAACCTCACCTCACTTGTTCTTCACTGGCTTATTCTATGCCCCACCGCCCCGGAAGGTATCTTGTCCGGTCTGATTTGCGCTGGGGAAAATGCGATAAAGAAAGGAACAACGATCTATGGCAGACCGCAAAAACAACGAGACCACCAGCTGGAACGCCGACGAGGTGCGCCGCCAGCAGACTCAGCGCAAGCAGCGCAAGAAAATGCGCCGGACCCGTTTCTGGGCCATCTACTGCGCCGGTGTGGTGCTGGGCTCCTGCCTGCTGGCGGGACTGGGTTGGCTCATGGTCAATGACGTGTGCGCCCTGAACAAGGCACCTCTCACCGCCACGGTGGAGATCGAAAAGGGCGACTCCGTGGGGCAGATCGCCTCCAAGCTGAAGAAGGCGGGCATCATCAAATATAAGCTGCTGTTCGTCATCACCAGTCCCCTCTTCCACGCCAAGGACACCATCCAGCCCGGCAGCTACGAGCTCAACACCGACATGGACTACAACTGCATCATCGACTCCATGCAGCAGGGCTCCTCTGTGGCCGAGACGGTGAAGGTCACCATCCCGGAGGGCTACTCCGTGCAGGAGACCATCCAACTGCTGGCCGACAGCGACGTGTCCAACGTGGAGGACCTGACGGAGGCCGCCAAGAACCATGTGTTCGACTACACCTTCGTGGATAACGAGAATCTGGGCAGCATCACCCGGCTGGAGGGCTTCCTCTTCCCGGATACCTATGAGTTCTTCCACAAGGAGGATGCTGTCTCTGCGCTGGATCGCCTGCTCTCCAACTTCCAGACCCGTGTCAGCGGCGATCTGCTGACGGATATCGAGAACTCCCAGTACAGCCTCCGTGAGATCGTCACACTGGCCTCCATCATTGAAAAGGAGGCCATCGGGGACGACGAGGAGCGGGCCAACATCTCCTCCGTGTTCTATAACCGCCTCAGCGGCGACAACTCCGAGATCGGCACCGCCCTCCAGTCCGATGCTACCATCTACTACGCCCTGCACATCGCCGGCATGGACGATACCCAGTTCTCCACGGATCTGGACAGCCCCTACAACACCTACAAATACGGCGGCCTCCCCGCCGGCCCCATCTGCAACCCCAGTCTGTCCTCCATCAAGGCGGCGGTGCATCCCAACGACACCGGCTACTACTACTTTGCCTACGGCAAGGATGGAGTCAGCCACTTCTTCCGCACCTATGATGAGCATCTGGCCTTCGTCAACAGCGATATGTACGCCCCGGATTGATGGATATGATGAGAAAAAAGCCTGAGCTGCTGTCCCCGGCCGGGGATATGGAAAAGCTGAAAATGGCCGTGGCCTATGGTGCCGACGCCGTGTATCTGGCAGGCACCTCCTTCGGGATGCGCTCCTTCGCCGGGAATTTCTCCCCGGAGGAGCTGCCCCTTGCGGTGGCCTATGCCCATGACCACGGCGTCCGGGTCCACGTCACCGTCAATACCATGCCCCGCAGCGGCGAGGTGGATGCCCTCCCCGCCCATCTGGAGCGCCTGAACGATGCCGGGGTGGATGCTCTCATTCTGGCGGATCTGGGGGCCTTCACGCTGGCGGGGAAATACGCCCCCCGCTGCGAGCGCCACATCAGCACCCAGCAATCCATTGCCAACTACGCCTGCGCTCAGGCGTGGTACGATCTGGGCGCCAAGCGGGTGGTGCTGGCCCGTGAGCTGAGCATGGACGAGATCCGTGAGATCCGCCGCCGCACCTCCCCGGAGCTGGAGCTGGAAACCTTCTGCCACGGAGCCATGTGCGTGTCCTACTCCGGCCGCTGCCTGCTCTCCAATTACATGACCGGTCGGGACTCCAACCGGGGCGCCTGCGCCCAGCCCTGCCGCTACCAGTACGCCCTGATGGAGGAGAAGCGCCCCGGCGAATACTTTCCGGTGTTTGAGGACGAAAAGGGTACCTACATCATGAACTCCCGCGATATGTGCATGATCGACCATCTGAACGACCTCATGGACGCCGGAGTGGATTGCCTGAAGATCGAGGGCCGGGCCAAATCCGCCTATTATGCCGCCATCGTTACCGGTGCTTACCGCCATGTTATCGACGACGTGGCGCAGGGCCGCCCCGCCGACCCCGTCTGGCGGGACGAGGTGGAGCACGTCAGCCACCGCCACTATTCCACCGGCTTTTTCTACGGCCCTCCCGGCCAGTATTACGAGAACTCCCGCTATATCCGGGACTGGCAGATCTGCGCCGTGGTAACGGGCTGCACCCCGGAGGGACTGGCCACCCTGAGTCTCCGCAACAAGTTCCGCACCGGCGATACCGTGGAGGTGGTGGGGCCGGATACCCGTCCCTTCTCCCTTACCGTGCCGGAGATGACGGATGCCGACGGACTGCCCCTCTTTGAGCCGAAAACGCCTCAGATGACCTTTACCATGCCCCTACCTCGGCCGGTACCGCCTATGAGCTTCATCCGCCATGCCGTGGACCTGTCGGGAAAGTAATGCCCCGCATAACCGACGCCCCCTTCCGAACCCCGGAAGGGGGCGTTGTTTCGACACAGACATGACAGGTTCAAGTTGAAATTGTTTTTCCCCTCCTAAAGCTATATCCCCTGCGGGGCGGACCCTCTGTCCGCCCCGCTTCCTTTTGCCCATAAAAATTCCCCGCTCCGGCAACTGGCTCTTTTCAATCGATGCAGATTGCGGTATAATAAGCCCTGATTACGACCCGATGGAGGTGCCTATCTCATGGAAGTGAAGCGCTGGGAGCTCATGCCCCATGTGTATCTGACCTATCTGCCGGCCCGGAAATTCAAAACCGGGGTGCTGTCGGCCCAATTCATCACGCCGCTGGCCAAGGAAACGGCGTCCTACAACGCCCTGCTGCCGGCGGTGCTGCACCGCGGCACCATGCGCTGCCCGGACATGGAGCAGCTCGCTGCGGCCATGGATCGGCTCTACGGCGCACAGATCAGCCCCACCATCCGCAAGCGGGGGGAGACGCAGTGCCTTGGCTTCGTGGCCAGCTTTATCGACGACCGGTTCGTCTCCCGGAATGAACCGCTGCTGGAGCCTGCGGCGGAGCTGCTGGGGGAGCTGCTGCTGGACCCTGTGACCCGTGGCGGCCGGTTTCTGCAGGAATATGTGGAGGGCGAGAAGGCCAATCTGGCCGACGCCATCCGCTCCATCCGCAACGACAAGCGGGACTGGGCCGATCTGCGGCTTTTGCAGGAGATGTGCGCCGGGGAGCCCTATGGCATCAGCCGCTTCGGTGACGAGGCGGGGCTGGCCAAGATCAACAACCAGAAGCTCTACGCTCACAGCCAGCGGATGATGTCCTCCTCCCGGCTGGAGCTGTTCTACTGCGGCAGCGCCGAGTGCCATCGGGTGGAGGAGGCCCTGCTGACGGCCTTCTCCTCCCTGACCCGTGGCCCCCAAACGGAGCCGGAGCCGCCCCGACGGTTCGCCGCTCCCTCCCAGCCCCGGCTGGTAACGGAGGAGATGGATGTGACCCAGGGCAAGCTCTCCATGGGCTTCCGCTGCGATACCGACGACGAGCCTGCCATGATCCTGACAAATCTCATGTTCGGCGGCTCCAGCAACTCCAAGCTGTTTCTGAACGTCCGGGAGAAGCTCTCCCTCTGCTACTATGCCTCCAGCACCTACGTCCGCTCCAAGGGCATCCTGACGGTGTCCTCCGGCATCGAGACGGCGGACTATGACCGGGCCGAGGCGGAGATCCTCCGCCAGCTGGACGAGATCCGGCAGGGCCTCTGGGAGGACTGGGAGCTGACGGCGGCACGGGAGAGTCTGCTCAGCGCCCTGCAGGCGCTGGGAGATTCTCAGGGAGCGCTGGAAAACTACTATCTGGGTCAGTCGGCCACCGGCCGGTGGGAGACCCCGGAGGAGATAGCGGCGCTGCTGCGGCAGGTGACCCCGGAGCGCATCCGTGCGGCAGCCCAGAGCGTGCAGCTGGATACCATTTACTTCCTGAAGGGAAAGGAGGCGTGAGGATGTATTATCCCCGCATTGACGAGACGGTGACCTTCCGCCGCCTGAAAAACGGCCTGCCGGCCTATGTGGTCCACAAGCCCGGCTACACCCGGAAATACGCCATGTTCGCCACCCGCTACGGCGGCATGGACCTGCGCTTTCAGCAGGACGGCGTATGGCAGGATACCCCGGCGGGCATCGCCCACTATCTGGAGCACAAGATGTTCGACACCGCCGACGGAAACGCCATGCAGGAGATGGCCAAAAACGGCGCCGAGCCCAATGCCTTTACCAGCAACGCCATGACGGCCTACTACTTCGACTGCACGGAGCACTTTGACGAGAATCTGCGGCAGCTGCTGTCCTTTGTGTCGATGCCGTACTTCACCGACGAGAGCGTGGCCAAGGAGCAGGGCATTATCGCTCAGGAGATCGGCATGATCGAGGACGACCCGGAGTGGCAGGTCTATAAGCGGATGCTGCAGGCCCTGTACCGGGAGAGTCCCGCCCGTATCCCCGTGGCCGGCTCCGTGGAGAGCATCTCCCGCATCACCGCCGAGACCCTGTACCGCTGCCACAAGGCCTTCTACACCCCCGCCAATATGTGTCTGGTGGCGGTGGGTGATCTGGACGCCGAGGCGGTGTTCCGGGCAGCGGAGGATATCCTGCCCCCGGAAAGCGGCCCGGATATCCCCCGTGACTACGGTGGCAGCGAGGGAGACACCCCCGCTCAGTCGGAGACCTCCTGCCGGATGGAGGTGTCCATGCCGTCGTTTCTGGTGGGCTTCAAATGCCCCGCTCCCCCGGAGGGCGAGCAGCGGCTGCGCTGGGACATCCTGGGGGATCTGGCCTGCGATATCCTCATGGGGGACTCCAGTCCCCTGTTCTCCCGGCTGTACAGTCAGGGCCTCATCAACGGCTCCTTCGGCAGCTCCTTCGACCTGCTGCCCGGAGCGGCCTACGCCTACGCCGGCGGCGACAGCAACGATCCCGCTGCCGTGATGGAGGCCATTTTAGAGGAGGCCCGACGCCTGACCCGTGAGGGTCTGGATCCGGACTACTGGCAGCGGATGAAGCGGGGGAACTTCGGGGCCTCCCTGAAGGGTCTCAACTCCTTCGATTCCATCGCCATTTCGCTGGTGGAGGGCTGCTTCCAGCACTTTGATCCCCTGCGCTTCCCGGAAATTTACGACAGCATCACCCCGCAGGATGTGCTGGATTTCATCCGGGAGCATATCTGCCGCAGCCGTGCGGCCCTGTCCGTTATCTATCCCAAGGAGGACTGATCGTGAACGACAACTGGAAATTTTCCGCTCTTCCCTATACCAGCCCCGATGTAGAGGCCCTTCAGGCCCGGTATGATGCCCTGACCCAGCGGGCTAAGGACGCCCAAGATCCGGAGGATCTGCTGGAGGTGGTTCGGCAGCGGGATGCCCTCCAGCAGGAGGTAGCTCTCTGCCAGAGCATCGCCACCATCCGGGCCTTCCACGATGTCACTGACGAGTTTTATCAGCGGGAGCTGCAGGAGACCCTGCCCCGACTGGAGACGCTGGATACCCAGTCCCTATCCATGGCCATTGCAGACAGTCCCTACGCTGCGGCGGTGGATGAGGCCTTCGGCCCCCAGCTGCGCCGTCTACTGACGCTGGATCAGCGGCTCCACACCGGCGGCAAGGAGCTGCAGGCCCGCATCTCCCGGCTCACCGCCCAATACCAGCAGCTGGTGGCCTCCGCCAAGTATCAGGTGCAGGGCGAGACTCTCAGCGGCGGCCAGCTGCGCTTTGCGCTGACCAGCACCGACCGGGAGCGCCGCAAGGCCGCCTACGATGCCCAGCAGCAGACCGCCGTGGAAAACGGCCCCGTAATGGAAAAGCTCCTGCGGGAGCTGGTCCATGCCCGGAACCAGCTGGCCCGTGAAAACGGCTTCGACAGCTTTGCCGACTACGGCGATCTCAGTATGCAGCGTCTGGGCTATGGCCGGGCGGAGTTGGACGAGTTCTGCCGTCAGGTGCAAAAGTACATCACGCCCCTGTACCTGCAAATGCAGGAGCAGCAGCGCCAGCGGCTGGGGGTGGAAACGCTGCTGCCCTATGACCGGGCGCTGGTGTTCCCAGAGGGCAACGCCGTCCCCGTGGCGGCAGAGGAGCTGCCCAAGGCCGCTGGCCGGATGTATCACGACTTGAGCCCGGAGGCGGGACACTTCTTTGACGAGATGATCCGCCACGACCTGCTGGACGTGGCAGGCTCTCCCAATAAAATCTCCGGCATGGGCTTCTGCGATATGCTGGGTGCCCCCTGCGGGATGCCCTTCATCTTCGCCAACTGCGACGGCACCGGCTCCGACGTCACCGTCTATACCCATGAGCTGGGCCACGGCCTTCAGGGCTACCTCTCCTACCGCAGCCAGCCTCTGGCGGACTATGTGGGGCTGAGTCCCGATCTGGCGGAGGTCCACTCCAAGACCATGGAACTGCTGACCCTCCCCTATGCACGGGACTTCTTCGGCCCTCACGCCCCCCAGTTCCTGACGGAGCACCGCTACGACTTCATCAAGGAGCTGTGCGCCTTCTGCTCCATCCACACCTTCGAGACTTGGCTCTATGAGCACCCGGACGCTTCTCTTTCTCAGTGGGCGGAGGAGTTCGACCGCACGGAGAAAGTCTTCGGCCGGGCCCAGAACAACGAGCCGTGGCAACAGCAGGTGCTGGCCGGCTGTGACCTGTTCACCAACATGGCCATCTATATGCTCCCCCGCTATGTGGTGAGCTACGCCCTCTCCATCGTCTGCGCCCAGCAGCTGAAGGCCGCCTATGACGCCGACCCCGTGGACGGCTGGGCCAGATATCACGCCCTGTGCGCCTCCGGCGGCAGCAAGCTCTACGCCGAGACGCTGGCAGATGCCGGGCTGGAGCTGCCCTACGCCCCCGGCGTGGTGGAGCGGCTGGCCCGTGAGCTGGCGGCGCAGGCCTGAAGCCACCCCATCCCTTCGAGCGCACGGCGCTCTGCACTTTATCCCAAGGAGGAATCATCATGCAAATTATGACTGACAGCCCCATCCGGTTCCCCGGTCTGTTCGGGGACTGGGCCTTTACCGCCAGCTCCAAGGCGCTGGACATCGGCAACGGCATCTACTGGTACGGTATCCTCATCGCCCTTGGTCTGGTCATCGCCATCTGGTGGTGCATGAACCAGAAATCCAAGTACGGCATCACCGAGGACGACCTGCTGGACAGCGTTCTGTGGGGCATCCCCTGCGCCATTGTGGGGGCAAGAATTTACTATGTGCTGTTCTATCTGGATCAGTTCAAAAACAGCGACGGCAGCTTCAGCTTCCGCAAGGCCATCGCCATCTGGGACGGCGGCCTTGCCATCTACGGCGCCGTCATCGCCGTGGTCATCGTGGGCATCTGCGTCAGCCGTCACAGGGGCTATAAGCTGGGAGCCATGCTTGACCTTGCGGTGATGGGCCTGCTCATCGGCCAGTGCATCGGCCGGTGGGGCAACTTCATGAACCGGGAGGCCTTCGGCGCCGAGACCACCCTGCCCTGGCGGATGCAGCTGACCACCGTCACCGGCCAGCTGGTGGAGGTCCACCCCACGTTCCTGTATGAGAGCCTGTGGAATCTTGCGGGCCTGCTGCTCATCATCTTCGTGGTATCCAAGGCCCGCCGCTTCGACGGTGAGAACACCTGGTTCTACTTCCTGTGGTACGGCATCGGCCGCTTCTGGGTCGAGGGCCTGCGGACCGACAGCCTGTACCTCTTCAACTGGACCATCGGTGGCCAGCCCATCCGGGTGTCTCAGGCCCTGAGCCTTGTGATGGTGTTCGTGTCCCTCTTCATGCTGTACTACAACATCAAGCTCCATCCCCACAAGCCGGAGGATCTGTATGTCAACATCGTGGCGGCCCGCAATGCCGCCGCAGCCGAAGCGGCTGCCGCCCCGGCAGCTGAGTCTTCCGCTCAGGTGACCCCCACCGAGGATGCTCCCGTCGAAGCCGTCTCTTCCGAGACGGAGTCTCCCTCCCAGAAGGATACCTCCGGTGAAACCCCGACGGAGGATCCGTCATGAGCGCCGTGCTGTTAGACGGCAAGGCCCTGTCCGCCCGGATGCGGGAGCGGCTGCGGCAGAAGGCCACCGCCCTGCCCCGCCAGCCGGGTCTGGCGGTGATCCTGGTGGGGTACGACCCCGCCAGCGCCGTATACGTCCGCAACAAGGAGAAAGACTGCGCCCAGTGCGGGGTGCGGTGCCTGAACCACCATCTGCCCGCCGAAACCACCCAGCAGGAGCTGCTGGCACTGGTGGAGGACATGAACCGCCGGGAGGACGTGGACGGAATTCTGGTGCAGCTTCCCCTTCCGGAGGGGCTGGACAGCCGGGCCGTGTTGGAGGCCATCCGCCCGGAGAAGGATGTGGACGCCTTCCATCCGGAAAATGTGGGCCGCCTGATGCTGGGGCTGCCCCGGTTCCTGCCCTGCACCCCCGCCGGGGTCATGGCCCTGCTGCGGGCGTATGGTATCTCCCCCGCCGGGAAACACTGTGTGGTGATAGGCCGCAGCAACATCGTGGGAAAGCCCATGGCCCTGCTGCTTCTGGCGGAGGACGCCACCGTCACCGTCTGCCACAGCCGCACGCCGGATCTGGCGGAGCAGTGCCGTCGGGCGGACATCCTCATCTCCGCCGTGGGCCGCCGTGGCCTCATCACCTCCGATATGGTCAAGCCCGGCGCCGTGGTCGTGGATGTGGCTATGAACCGCAATGAGGAGGGCAAACTCTGCGGCGACGTGGACTTCGCCGCCGTAGCGGAAAAGGCGGCCTATATCACCCCCGTGCCGGGGGGCGTAGGCCCCATGACACGGGCCATGCTCATGGAAAATACCATCTCTGCATCCCGCAGACGGCAGCGCAAGGAGGACTGACCTATGAAAACAGATATCGAGATCGCACAGAGCTGTACCCTCCTCCCCATCACCGCCATCGGCGCAAAGCTGGGCCTGACGGAGGAGCAGCTGGAGTGCTACGGCCGCTATAAGGCCAAGCTGCTGCCCTCCGCCACAGCGGGCAAGCCCCAGACCGGGAAGCTGATCCTGGTCACAGCCATCAATCCCACCGCCGCCGGGGAGGGGAAGACCACCACCAGCATCGGACTGGCGGACAGCCTGTCGGCTCTGGGGAAAAAGACGGTGCTGGCCCTGCGGGAGCCGTCTCTGGGGCCGGTGTTCGGCCTCAAGGGCGGAGCCACCGGCGGCGGCTGGGCGCAGGTGGCCCCCATGGAGGACATCAACCTCCACTTTACCGGCGACTTCCACGCCATCGGCGCCGCCAACAACCTGCTGGCGGCCATGGTGGATAACCACATCTATCAGGGCAACGCTCTGGACATCCAACAGGTGACGTGGCGGCGCTGCGTGGACATGAACGACCGCCAGCTGCGGTACATCCTCTGCGGCTTGGGGGGCAAGGGAAACGGCGTACCCCGTGAGGAGGGCTTTGACATCACTGTGGCTACGGAGGTCATGGCGGTGCTGTGTCTGGCGGAAAATTTAGCGGACTTGAAGGCTCGTCTGGCCCGGATGATCGTGGGATACAACGGCCACGGCCAGCCGGTGACTGCCGGCGACCTGAAGGCGGCGGGGGCCATGGCTGCCCTATTGAAGGACGCCATCCGCCCCAATCTGGCCCAGTCGCTGGAGGGGACTCCCGCCATCATCCACGGTGGCCCCTTCGCCAACATCGCCCACGGCTGCAACAGCGTGGCCGCCACCAAGGCCGCTCTGCGGCTGGGGGACTATGTGGTGACGGAGGCGGGCTTCGGCGCCGATCTGGGGGCCGAAAAGTTTCTGGATATCAAGTGCCGCGGATCGGGGCTACGGCCGGATGCGGTGGTGATCGTGGCCACGGTCCGGGCCCTGAAACTCCACGGGGGCGCCGATAAGACCCAGCTGGCCACGGAGGACACGGCAGCCCTGCGCCGGGGTCTCCCCAATCTGCTGCGGCACATCGAGAACATCACGCAGGTCTATGGCCTGCCGGCGGTGGTGGCCCTGAACCGCTTCACCAGCGACACGGCGGCAGAGCTGGCACTGGTACAGGAGGCCTGCGCCGTCTATGGGGCGGAGGTAGCCCTATCGGAGGTGTGGGAGAAGGGCAGCCGGGGCGGCATGGAGCTGGCCCACGGCGTCCTGCGGGCGCTGGAGCAGGAGAACCACTTCCGCTTCGCCTACGATGCCGCCCTTCCCATCCGGGACAAGCTGCTGGCCCTGACCCAAAGAATCTACGGCGGCCACAATGTGGCCTATACCGAGGAGGCTGACCGGGAGATCAACCGCCTGACGGAGCTGGGCTTCGGCGGCCTGCCGGTGTGCGTGGCCAAGACTCAGTACAGCCTCTCCGATGACCCCACAAAGCTGGGGGCCCCTCAGGACTTCATCCTGACGGTGCGGAAGGTGAAGGTCTCCGCCGGAGCCGGGTTCATCGTGGCCCTGACGGGGGACATTCTCACCATGCCGGGTCTGCCCAAGACCCCGGCGGCAGAGGCCATCGACGTGGACGAAAACGGCGTCATCTCCGGCCTGTTCTGATAGGTAACATAACACGATAGAAATAGAAAAAAAGCATCGCATCTGCTATGCAGATGCGATGCTTTTTGTTCTCTTATCCCCTCAGAACAACCGCCGACCCGTCAGGAAGTGGCTGGCATAGTAGCTCTCGCTGAAGGATGTGATCTTCACACAGTTGAAGCGGGAATCGGAGGTGGCGTGGATGAACTGCCCGTCTCCGATGTAGATGCCGCAGTGGGAGGCGGCGCTGGAGGAGAAATCCGCATCCTGAAAGAACACCAGATCCCCCGGCTGCAGCTCCCCGAAGCCCACCGCCATGCCGTAGCTCAGCTGATCCGTGGCCCCGTGGGGCAGATACACCCCGAACTGCTGATAGATGTACATGGTATAGCCGGAGCAGTCAAAGCCGCTGGGAGACGCCCCGCCATAGGCGTAAGGCACCCCCTGATGGGACAGGGCCAGCGCCACCAGATCCGACGCCGATCCGGAGACCGTTCCGGCGTCGCCGCCGCTGGGTAGGTCGTCGGAGCCGCCGGAAGAACCGCCATCGGAGGAGGTATCTCCCCCGGCCTGGGGCCTGAAGACGGACAGCTCCAGATAATCCCCGGAGACGTAGCCGCTCACCTCGTCGTAGTCTACATAAAACCAGCCGTTTTCAAACCCGGACACCGACACCCACGCCCCATTGGGGAGGGATGTCACCGTTTCATAGCTGGTACCGGCCCCGGAACGCAGATTCAGTGCATCCGCCGTCACCTGTCCGTAGCCGGTCAGGCCGGAGGTTCGCAGGTCCAGATATTCCCCGGAGAGATAGCCCTCGATGCCGTCGTAGCGCACCTGATACCAGCCGCCGCTCTTTCCCGTGACGGCCACCGTGGTGCCATAGTCCACCAGCGCCAGCGCCTCGGCGTCCCAATCGCCGCTGCGGCGGATGTAGAGGGCGTCAGTGGTGACAGCCGCCGCCAGCACGGAGGTATCCGTCGCCGGAAGGCTCTCCTCCTCCGCTGTCACGTCTGCCGTCGGTTCCGCCGTCTGGGGGGCCGCCAGAGCCGCAGTCTCCGCCGCCTTCAGCTTCTCCAGCGCCTCTCTTGGCACCACCATGCCCAAGTGGACGGCGGGGGAAACCACATTCTCCGGCGGCGTGCGCTCCGTGGTGAGACGTACCGTACACAAAGCCGCCAACAGGATCACCAGCGCCGCCAGCAGAAATTTTCGTGTCATGCCGGACACCCTTTCTCTCGCTTATTTCCCGGCCAGAGCCCGCTCCAGCCAGATGGAGCCCACGTCCATGGCTGCGTACAGGCTGTCCTTCTCGGACTTCTTCACCACCCGGTCACGGGACTTCAAGTCGGGATCCGTCAGCTGCAGCTGCACGGACACACGGGTGGCCACGTCCATGTCCTGCTCCTTCTTGGTGTCCAGGATCTGCAGCATAATGATGTACTTGTCCGCCATGCTGCCGTAGTAAATGATGTTGTCGATACGGCGCAGAGGGTGGTTTTTATAGATGAGACCCTCGGTCTTTTTGTTTTCAGCCATTTGAATAACTCCCTTCTTTAATAGAACCATACACTTGTAACCAAATTGTAACACACACCGCTCCCCTTGTCAATTCACCCGCCGGGAAAAAGCCTGCCGCTTTCTGTCGTCGGTATCATTCCACGCCCTCCCGCCGCTAAATTTTTAGCATCCACATTAATTTTATCTCATATTAGTAAGGTTTCATGATCCCATTTTACAGCGATTTTCGCATACACAGCGCAGATAGTGAAATCCTTTCCGCCAAATCCCCCATAGTTTCGTCACGTTTTCGTCACATAACAGAAAACAGCCTCTCTATACGCTAAAAAGTGCTTGCCAAAAAATGGCAGTTGGTGTATAATGACCAGAGATTTTCAAAAGAGGAGACCTTGCCATGTCTGCTATGACTGCTTCGGAGCGCCGCCAGCAAATCGCCCGGCTGCTTTCCGCATCCCAAGCGCCTATCAGCGCCACGACCCTTTCTCAGGAGCTGGGCGTCAGCCGTCAGATCATCGTGGGGGATATCGCCCTGCTGCGTGCCGCCGGTCAGGAGATCACCGCCACCGCACGGGGCTATGTGATCCCCGCGCAAAATGGCCTGCTGCGCCGCATCGCCTGTATGCACTCTGCCGGGGAGACACGGGACGAGCTCGACGCCATGGTGGACTGCGGCTGTACCGTGGTGGACGTCATCGTGGAGCATCCGGTCTACGGGCAGCTTACCGCTCCCCTGCACCTGTCCAGCCGTCTGGACGTGGATCAGTTCATGAAGCGCATGGACGGGGCCGCCCCCCTGTCCCAGCTCACCGGCGGCGTGCATCTGCACACCCTCTCCTGCCCGGACGAGACCGCCTACGAGCATCTGCTGCAGCTTCTGCGCCAGCGGGGCTTTCTGGTGGAGTGACCACCGGCCCTAAATGAACGACCATTTCCCCTTTTCCCGGCGGAGGCCCTCCCTCCGCCGGGAATTTTTCTGTTGACAAATGGAAAAGAGCCGCTATAATATTGGAAAGTGGTCATGTGTCAAGACACCAAAGTTTACCAATAAGAGAGGGACACTCATGAACAAATTCAAAGCATTTCTGGCCCGGAAGAACATCGCTTTCTCCGCCAAGCGCTACTTCATCGACGCCATGGGAGCTATGGCGCAGGGTCTCTTCTGCACCCTGCTGGTGGGGACCATCCTCAACACTCTGGGGACGCAGCTGCACATCGGCTTCCTGACGGAGAGCATCGTCACCATCGGCAAGGGCGAGGGGGCCGTGGCCTACACCATCGGCAGCCTGTGCTCCGCCATGGTGGGCCCCGGCATGGCGGTAGCCATCGGCCGGGCACTGGAGGCCCCGCCGCTGGTGCTGTTCTCCCTGATTCCCGTGGGCTTCGCCACCAACTCCATGGGCGGAGCCGGCGGCCCGCTGGCGGTGCTGTTCGTCACCATTCTGGCCGCCGAGCTGGGTAAGGCCGTCAGTAAGGAGACTAAGATCGATATTCTGGTGACGCCCATCGTCACGGTGCTGGCGGGTATCGGCTTCGCCGCCCTCATTGCCGCCCCGGTGGGCAAGGCCGCCTCCGCCGTGGGACAGGCCATCATGTGGGCCACGGAGCTCCAGCCCTTCTTCATGGGGATCATCGTCTCCGTGGTCATCGGCGTGGCCCTGACCCTGCCCATCTCCTCCGCCGCCATCTGTCTGGCGCTGGGCCTGACGGGTCTGGCCGGCGGCGCCGCCGTAGCAGGCTGCTGCGCCCAGATGATTGGCTTCGCCGTCATGAGCTTCCCGGAGAACCGCTGGGGCGGTCTGGCGGCGCAGGGACTTGGCACCAGTATGCTGCAAATGGGCAACATCGTCCGCAATCCCCGTGTCTGGATCCCCCCCACGCTGGCCGCCGCCGTCACCGGCCCCATCGCCACCTGCGTCTTTGAGCTGCAAATGAACGGCCCCGCCGTGTCCAGCGGCATGGGCACCTGCGGCTTTGTCGGCCAGATCGGCGTCTATACGGGCTGGCTTGCGGACATCGCCGCCGGCGCCAAAACGGCGATCACGGCGACGGACTGGGTCGGCCTTGTGCTGATCTGCTTCATCCTGCCCGCCCTGCTCTCTCTGGTCTTTGACCTTGTGCTCCGCAAGCTCAACTGGGTCAAGCCGGGCGACATGAAGCTCGACATCTGAACCCCGCACCCGAAGGCTTCAAAGTCTTCGGGTGTTTTTTTGTCCGCCCCCCTTGCTTTTCGCCGCGCCGTGTACTATGATGGTGCATAAGTAAGATACCGGGAGGAATCAACTATGGAATTTACGTACCTCGGCACCGCGGCCGCCGAAGGCTGGCCGGCCGTCTTCTGCCGCTGCAAGTACTGCCTGGAGGCGCAGCGCCTCGGCGGCAAAAACATCCGCACGCGCTCGCAGGCCATCATCAACGACGACCTGCTGATCGACCTGCCGCCGGACACCTACCTGCACAAGCTCGCGCACAACCTCGACCTGACGCGCGTGAAATACCTGCTGCTCACGCACTGCCACATGGACCACTTCTACCCGCAGGAGCTCACCGTGCGCGGCTCCTGCTACAGCGTCGACATGGTCAGCCCCGACCTCGAGATCTACTGCGCGGAGGAATCTTTCGCGCTGTTCAACCGCTGCACCGGCTGGGAGATCGACAGGGAGAGCCTCAGCCGCCTGCACTTCCACATCCTGAAGGCCTTCCAGCCCGTGCAGGCCGGGCCGTATACGATCACGCCCCTGCCCGCGAACCACATGGACATGCGCCACGAGCCGTTCATCTACCACATCACGGACGAGGCGGGCGTCTCCGTCTTCTACCTGCACGACAGCGGCTACTATTCGCCCGCCGTCTGGGACTACTTTAAGGCGCAGAAAAAGAGCGCCGACCTCATCAGCTTCGATACGACCTGCGGCGAGGAGGACACGCACGGCAAGGGCTCGCACATGGGCTTCCCCGACGTGGTGCGCGTGCGCAACGAGATGCGCGAGATCGGCCTTGTCGACGCGCACACGCGCTGCGTTTTGAACCACTTCTCGCACAACGGCCACCTGCTGCACCACGAGCTGGAAGCGCTGGCCGGGCCAGAGCAGCTGGAGGTCTCCTTCGACGGCAAGAAGCTGCAGCTCTGAGCGCCGCCGCTTATCCCCCACATGGCCGGGATTTTCTGAATAAAGATTACAGCAAAACACGGCGCTTTGTGCGGACGGACGTTGACGCGCTCGGTAAGCTATATGCAAAATACACTTATTTATCACGTTTAAACGCCAAATATTAAAATAAATGTACAAAAAAGAAAGAGCAGCCTGCCGGCGCACAACCGGCTTCTGCTCTTTCTTCTGTTTCTTCTGTTTATTTTGTGTTGCGGCGGACCGCCTGCTCGATTTTCGGGAGCAGTTCTTCGCGGTCGGCGCCCTTCGTGTACTTGAACAGCGCCGCAACGATCTCGGGGATATCCTCCGCCGTGTAGTGCTCCGTCGTGGAGATCTGCTGCGCAAAATACTCGTTGCGGGTGATCATCGGCGCAAAGCGGCGCGCATTCTTGCGGCCCGCACCGTTATTCATGAAAGCCGCGATAAACTGGTATTTCATCAGGTTGTTGATGATGACATGGAACGAATTCTTCGCAAAGAGCGGATCATCCGGATCGCGCAGCGCGATTTCCATGATCTCGGCACGGTTCAGCGGTCTCCCTGCCTCCCACAGCAGCTGCATCATTGCCAGTTCGGAATTTGTCAGCCGCACGTGCACTTTCTTGCTCTTCATACAACATCCTCCTTCAGTAATTTTGTTTGGCTTTCTACTATGAATATTCTTACAAATCCATTATTATTTATAGTATATTTTTATTTTTACAAATTGTCAAGATGTATAGAAGAGAAAATTAATAAAAATCGAGGAATTTCGACAACGCGTTTTTCGCGCGCCGCTTACTTCTCCTCCTCTTCCGTGAGGAAAAGCGCCTTGAAATACGGCAGAGACGCCACCCAGTCGCAGTAGACGTGCCACTCGTCGAGCTTGTGGTGCCGCCGCGCAAAATACATGTTGACGAGGTTCTCGTACGTCATCGTGCAGGTGCGCATCTGGTTGTAGCTCGAGGGCAAAAGCTGGATCATGCTGTACCAGAGCGCCTTGTCCTTCGTCTCCAGATAACGCAGGCGCAGGTTCTCGAGCACGGCGATCGTCTGCTCCAGGCTTTCGCGCGCCTCGGGCAGCATGCGCTCGCAGCTGAAATCCTCCGCCGAAAAGGGCTTCGCGTGGATCTTGTGCATCGTGCTCGTCGAGTTCGCCGTCGTGCCGACCTTATACGTGTCGAACTCCTTCCACCAGTACAGCGGGGCGGTCAGATCGACCGAGACGAAAATCTGCCGGATGAATTTCCGGTGGTCGCTGCCGGCCGTGCACAGCCGCTTCGCGAGGCCGAGGTCGTTTTCGCCGAAGACAAACGTGCCGTCCGGCTCGGTGTGGCTGTCCATGCGGTCCCAGCTGTTCATCGGGTTGCGCGCGCCGCGCATCGCATTTTCAAAATTCATGACATGGGTCCGTTCGATCTGAATCATAAAGCATTCCCCTCTCGGTTATTTGTGGTATTTCGTTCCCGCATTGATCGAAAACGCGCGGTACAGCTGCTCGCAGAGCATGACGCGCGCGAGCTGGTGCGGGAAGGTCATCGGCGACATCGAAATGCGCTTGCCGCACGCCTTGACGGATTCGTGCAGGCCGTGCGAGGAGCCGATCACGAACGCAAGGCTGCTCGCGCCGCCCACCGCCGCCGCTGAGATCTCCGATGCGAGCTTTTCCGAAGAGAGCATGCGGCCCTCAATGCAAAGCGCGTACACCGCACTGCGCCCGGCTGCGGCGCGGATCGCCCGGCCTTCCTCCTCGAGCGCGCGGTCGATCTCGGCCGCGTTCGGGTTCTGGGGCAGGCGCGCCTCATTCAGCTCGACGACCGAAAACCGGCAGAACGCGGAGAGGCGCTTCGCGTATTCCTCGACGGCCTCGCGCCAGTAGCGCTCCTTGAGCTTGCCGACACAGATGATTTTGACTTCCAGCATGGCGCACCTCAGAATTCCACCGCGTGCCCGTCGAGATTTTCGATCGGCGCGACGTCCAGTATGTAGCGGCTTTCGTCCTCGATGCCGGCCATCTGCATGCCGCAGACCGCCGTCTGCCGCGCGATGTCCGGCGTGTTGTTCTCCCGGCTCAGATGCGCGAGCATGAAGCGCTTCGTGCCGTTTTCATAAAGCTCCGGCAGCAGCTCCGCGCAAGCTACGTTCGAAAGGTGCCCGCATTCGGAGAGGATCCGGCGCTTGAGCGAATACGGGTAGGGGCCCGTGCGCAGCATGCCGACGTCGTGGTTCGACTCGATCACCGCGAGGTCGATGCCCAGCAGGTTCTCTTCGATCTCGGGCGTGACCGAGCCGAGGTCGGTCGCCACGGCGATGGTCTTGCCGTCCGCAGTCCGGATGCGGAAGCCGAGGCTTTCCGCACAGTCGTGCGGCGTGCGGAAGGCGCGCACGCGCATGCCGCCGAGCTCCAGCTCCCCCTCGATCGTGTACGCCGGGAACGAGCCGTCGAGCACGCGCATGGATTCGAGCGCCGTCAGCGTACCGGCCGACGCAAAAACCGGGATATTGTATTTGGAGGCAAAAACGCGCAGGCCGCTCACGTGGTCGGAATGCTCGTGCGTTACGAGAATGCCGCAGACGGCCAGCGGGTCGATGCCGCAGCGCTTCAGAATGTTGACGGTCTGGCGCGCGCTGCGCCCCACATCGACCAGAAGGCCCGCCGTTTTCGAGCCGATAAAATAGCTGTTTCCCGTGCTTCCGCTATACAGCGGCCAAAGCTCTGCCATCGATCCATCTCCCTTTTGACTGTTTCTCATAAAAAATGCCCTGACGAAGACCGCCGGGGCGAAGGGCTCCGCACAACCGCCGGAGCCGGGTTATCCGATTTTCGCGTTGCTGCTGTCCTGCGGGTCGACGCGCAGATACATGTCTGCGCCGAGCCCGACAAACTTCTCCACAATGTCCTCGTAGCCGCGCTGGATGTGCTCGATCTCTTCGATCTTCGTCGTCCCTCTGGCCGCAAGCGCTGCAATGATCATCGCCGCGCCTGCGCGCAGGTCGACCGCGCGCACCGGCGCGCCCTTGAGATACTCGACGCCCTCGATGATCGCGCTCTTGCCCTCGACCGTGATCTGCGCGCCCATGCGCTTGAGCTCCTCGACATAGCGGAAGCGGTTCTCCCAGACGTTCTCGTTCAGGATGCTCGTGCCCTCCGCGAGCGAGAGCACCGCCGCGATCTGCGGCTGCATATCGGTCGGGAAGCCCGGGTGCGGCATCGTCTTGACGTTGCATTTGCGCAGCGGACCGTCCCGGCGGACGCGGACCGCATCGTCGTACTCCGTGACGGAGACGCCCATCTCCATCAGCTTCGCCGTGATGGATTCC
>OJAG01000484.1_pt1 | contig 30595 bp, 28 predicted proteins | sample 1589021 | NCBI WGS metagenome assembly OJAG01 (sample SAMN03283264) | human gut metagenome | biome: human-associated habitat; material: feces | host: Homo sapiens | place: USA | collected 2013 | reverse complement strand
CCAGCGAGGTCGAATTGTAATAAATGTGATTATGGATGTGTGCCTTGTCCGTGTGCGTGGCAACGAAAAAGGCATACTTGCCCTTTGTCCAGCGCATCGCCGTTTCATAGCCGATGCGGTTTGCCTCCTCTGGCGTGATCTCCCCGGGCTTGAATGACTGGCGGATCTGATAGCATACTGATTGCCTTGCTCGGTGGATTGGGTCAGCCAATATGCGGCTTTCTCCTCGTCACGGGGAACCTCCTTACCAGCAAGGTATAGCTTGCCCAGCATATACTGTAAACTATCTTTTTCGCCTCCTCCGTGTCAGCATAAAAAGAGACCGTGCTCCCGGGAGCACGGTCAGAGATGGAAGGACCTTCCGAGCGGATTGCCGTATGGCGGAGAGTGCCCATGCTCTCATAGATACTCTGTCGAAGGCCATATGGATTCGTCGGCGCGGATACCGTGCCGTACCGAACCAGGGGCAACCTCACCCGGGTAAAATTGTCCTTCTATTATTACTTAGAAAAAATCAATTTCTTATGCGGCTGGCCGGTTTCGGCGTGTGTGATGGAAGATCAGTCCCACGAACAGGCCCACAGCGGCAGGGCAGATCCAGCCCAACCCCAGCTCGAAGAAGGGCAGGTAGCTGTCAGCGAAGCCGATGACAGCGGAGACAACAGGGGTCTCCGTAATGGCCTTGGGCAGCGCCTTCACGAAATCGAAGAGGGCGGCCACCAGCGTGAAGCCCGTGACCCACCGATACACCACGGTATCGTGGCCGTACAGATTTCCCAGCAGCGCCAGCAGGATCAGGGTGATGGCCAGTGGGAACAGGAACATCAGCACCGGCAGAGAGATGGCGATGATGGCGTTAAGGCCGATGTTGGTGACCAGCAGGGAAAAAATACTGAAGCAGATGGCCCAGAAACCGTATTTCGGCCCATTGGGGAACATAGCGGTGAAGGTTTCGGCACAGCTGGTGACCAGACCGATGGAGGTCTTGAGACACGCCAGGATCACCGTCAGTGCCAGCACCACCAGTCCGGCCCGCCCCAGATAGTGCTCAGCGATGACGGCAAAGGCCTCGCCGCCGTTGGTGCAGGAAACGGTAAGGGAGTGGCTCCGGGTCCCCACGATGGTGACGGCCACATAGATGCCGCCCATGAACAGGCAGCTGAAAATGCCGGAGAGCACCGTATTTTTGGCGATAGCGCCGGGCTCCGTGACGCCCAGCCCCCGGATGACGTTGATGACCACGATGCCGAAGGCCAGACTGGCCAGAGCGTCCATGGTGTTGTAGCCCTCCAGAAAACCGGCGAAGAAGGGAGCCGCAGCATAGGCCGCCGACGGCGTCACGTCGGCGATGCGGTCCGTGGGGTGCAGCAGGGCTGTCACCACCAGGATGGCCAGCACCAGCAGGAACAGCGGCGTCAGCAGCTTTCCCACCCACGTCAAAATCTTGCCGGGGCGCAGAGAAAAGAACAGCACGGCGGCGAAGAACACGCAGGAGAACGCCGCCAGCAGCACCGTGGCGTTGACATTCTCACCCAGCAGCGGCTCGATGCCCACGGTGAAAGACGTGGAGGCGCAGCGGGGAATGGCGAAGAAGGGACCGATGGTCAGGTACAGAGCGCAGGTGAAGAAGATGCTGTATCGGGGACTCACCCGCCCGGCCATCTCCTGCAGGCCGTTGCTGCGGCTGATGCCCTGTGCGGCTACGCCCAGAAGGGGGATACCTACGCCGGTGATCAGCAGACCGGTGATAGCGGGCCATACATTGCGTCCGGCCTGACTGCCCAGAAAAATGGGAAAAATCAGGTTTCCTGCCCCGAAGAACAGGCCGAACAGCATGGTGGCGATGAAGAATTGCTGGCTGAAGGTCAGCCGGTTGGTTTGCGCTTTCATAAATACATTCCCCCAGTTTAATTGCGTGCCAGTATAACACAGTTTTGATCGGGCGTCAAGAAAAATCGCAGACATTTGTATCTGATGAGCGGATGAATGGATAAAATGTCCTTTTCAAACGTATCTTTGTGTGCTATAATGGGACAAAGGGGGCGATGCACTTGCAATACGGAGAGGTGCGGCAGGCGCACTTTTTGGAGCGGCCCAACCGGTTCATCGCCCATGTAGAACTGGAGGGCGAGACGGTGGTGTGCCATGTGAAGAACACAGGCCGCTGCCGGGAGCTGCTGGTGCGGGGGGCCACGGTCTATCTGGAGCGTGGGACCAATCCGGCCCGCAGGACGGCGTGGGACCTCATCGCCGTGGAGAAGGGCCACCGGCTCATCAACATGGACGCTCAGGCCCCCAACCGCATTTTTGCCCAGTGGATCCGGCAGCAGGAGCCGGGAATCGCCGTCCACCCGGAGTACCGTTACGGGGATTCCCGGCTGGACTTCTGTCTGGAGCGGCCGGAGGGGCTGCACTTGGTGGAGGTGAAGGGCGTGACGCTGGAGCGGGAGGGCCACTGCCTGTTCCCGGACGCCCCCACGGAGCGTGGTGTCCGTCATCTGCATGAGCTGATGCGGGCCGTGGAGGAGGGCCACCGGGCCACGGCCTTCTTCGTGATCCAGATGGCGGACGTACTGGACTTTGCGCCCAATGACGCTACCCACCCCGCCTTTGGCGAGGCCCTGCGGGAGGCGGCACGCCGGGGCGTGGAGATAGCGGCCTACACCTGCCGGGTGACGCCGGAGACGGTGACACTGGACGCTCCGGTGCCGGTACAGCTGTAACAGGGTATGCCATCCCGCTGCGGCGGCGATGTGTATATACAATGTATCAGGAAAGGATGATGTTTTATGAACATGAGACGTATCCGGAGGGTGTACGTTTCCTGACCCTCCCAATTTATTTAGGAGGAAACCATCATGAACAAGACCATTCACATCCGGGAGGCCGTGACCCCGGAGGAGGTGGAGTGCTTCTGGCAGGAGCTGCACGCCTATCACGCACGGGACATTTTCCCCGACCCGGCGGAGGAGGACCGGGCATATTTTCTGGACGACAGCCAATATCGGGCCGCCGTACAGCGGATCCATGACCGGGAAGGGGATCGCTGTTACTACCTGCTGTTCCGGCGGGAGGGCCGGGATATCGGCTTTGCCCTGACGGCACTGTACCCTTCGGAGGACGGCAAGTGCTTCGTCATGGAGTTCTGTGTGCTGCCGGAGTTCCGGGGCGGCGGGACAGGCACCGCCTGCGCCCGCCTGCTGCTGGATTGGGCGGCGGCGCAAGGAGTACAGTATGAAGAGCTCAATGCTGCCGATCCCCGGCGCATCCGCTTCTGGAGCCGTCTGGGCTTCCGGTCCAATGGCCGGGACGAGTGGGGCGAGCCGCTGATGCTGCGCCCTCCGGAGCAGGCGCTGTCCATCACCGTGGAGCTGCTGCAGGACCCGGCGGACTGGCAGCTGCGGAAGCTGGAGAACGGCTATCTGGCGGAGATCGGAGAGCCGCTGCTGACGGAGGAGAGAACAGAGCGGCTGCGGGCCGCCGTGGAGCAGGGGCATATCCGCTTCCTGCTGGCATACCGGGGCTGCCGGGCCGTGGGGATGTGCTCCGTGGCAGAGAACTTCTCCACCTTCTGCTGCGGGCCGGTAGCGGTGCTGGAGGATCTGTACGTGGAGCCGGTGTTCCGGAGACAGGGCATCGCCCGGCAGCTGACCCGCAGCGCTCAGGCACTGTGCCGTGAACGGGGGGTGGGCAGCCTGACCGTGTGCTGCGCCCCTTGTGACGAGGCCATGTATCAGGCGCTGGGCTTCAACGTCCCGCTGGGCGTGAGCCGGAGCTGCCTGCTGTAAGAAATCAAAATCTCCGGCTAAGCCGGAGGTTTGACGAGGCCCTATAAGGGACTATTACGGGCGAAGCCCCTTAAGGGGCCCGAAAGGTCTGCCGACCGCATTTCCTTCTCGGGCTACCCCTTAAGGGGTCTTATTTATGCCTTGGATTCTTACTACCCGTAAACGGCTCTATAAATTCCTTTATGCTGATTTAGTCGGATATTTTGTCCTGATAATGTACAATAAGTTGCGCAAATTGGAAAATGCATAAAAGAAGACATAGCTTGCAGGCTCTGGCAGAATGAAGTTACCACACAAACATTCGAAAGGAGACAGCAAACTATGTCCGAGAAAATCGTACAGCTGAATGAGGACGGCTTTCGTGAGGTTTTGGGCGCTGCCGAGGACATGAAAGAGGACAAGGCCAGCTGGGTCAGCTTCTTCCAATGGCTCCGTGGACGCAGCTTGGATGGCGCAAAGCTCATCGTTGGTGACAAGTGCATGGGAATGCTGGGAGATGGCGGACTGGGAGAGGTAGTTCTCCTCTATCGCCTGCGAACAGCTGCGCAGCCGCACCACGGACTGGAAGTATTTGAGTTGTCTCAGCACTTGCCCACCCCCTTTTCCTGATGCTCTCCCATTGTAACGCAGCACTTCCACAGCGTCCACCGCCTGCGCCCACACCATAGTCCATCCCAAGGAGCGCCTCGCCATCTGTCATGCGGAAAAATCGTTATGCCGTTACAGCTTCCCCAGCCGCTCCGCCCACTGGGCCTCCTTGAAGCCCACCAGAACGAAATCGCCGCCCACCAGCAGCGGTCGCTTCACCAGCATCCCATCCGTGGCCAGAAGCTGCAACATCTCCTCCTCGCTCATGCCCGGCAGCTTGTCCTTCAGCCCCATGGACTTATACAGCAGCCCGCTGGTGTTGAAAAATCTCTTCAGTGGCAGCCCGCTGCGTTGATGCCACGCAGCCAGCTCCTCATAGCCGGGGTTCTCCTCCTTGATGTCCCGCAGCTCATAGCTGATGTGGTGCTCATCCAGCCACTTCTTCGCCTTCTGGCAGGTACTGCACTTGGGATAGCAAACAAAAATCATGGTTCTCTCCTCCTGTTTCATTAGATCGTATGAATTACTACCTGCTTTTCTTGTTCCTGTAAATCGGCCGCTCCTGTATTTTCTTTAGGCGATTTTCAATAGCTGTCGGCGTCCGTTTTAAAACATTTGCAATCATGTAGATATTAGCTCCTCTATGATGCATTTGGATAAGTTGCCTCTCCTCTTCTTTACTCCAAAACTCCATACAACGTGGATATTTTTTTCTATTCTCTTCCCTACGCTGCTTTCTTTCCTGCACCTTTTCTTGCTTAATACGAAATAGGTACTGTTCGTTAGATTCGATCGTGCAATGATCCAAAATTTCGATCAATGCATCTTGGATCTTCTCATTTGAACAGCTGTCATTCAGTGGAAGCACTCTGCCGCTGAGCGGGTTAATTCCTTTGCTAAGGCTCTCAACCATAGTTCTTGCGAGAAAAGGATCCATACCATCATCCTCCTGTTGATTTCCTGTGATACACGTTCCAAGGCTGCCCCTTTCATTCACCCGTACCACGTTGTCATCACAATATACGGCTATCTTTCCTCCCTCAATTATACCGATTCCCCCGCAAAAAGACAACAAAAAATGTGCAGGCGCTTGCTTGCACATTTTTCTCCCGACTGCTACAATGTTAAAAACATTCTGCGAAGGAGTTTTCATATGATCCTCTATTTTTCCGGCACCGGCAACAGCAAATATGTGGCCCAGCGCATGGCGGAGGCTCTGAACCAATCGCTGCTGAGCATGAATGACCGCATCCGCTCCCACGACACCTCCCCCGTGGAGACGGACGAGCGCCTTGTGATCGTCACGCCTACCTACGCATGGCGCATCCCCCGTCTGGTGCGGGACTGGCTGCTGGAGACGGAGTTCCCCGGCGCAGCGCAGGTGTGGTTCATCATGACCTGCGGCAGCGAGATCGGCCACGCCAGCCGGTATAACCGCTCCCTCTGTCAGACCAAGGGCCTGACGGATATGGGGACAGCCCAGATCATCATGCCGGAGAACTACATCGCCATGTTTGACGCTCCGCAGGCGGAGGAAGCCCGACGCATCGTGGCCAAGGCCCAGCCGGATATCGACCGTTCTATCGCCGCCGTCCGGGAGGGCCGCCCCTTTCCCCCGCCCCACGATCGTCTCTATGACCGCTTCATGAGCGGGCCGGTGAACCCCATCTTCTATGCCTGCTTCGTCAAGTCCAGCGCCTTTACCGTTTCGGAGGCCTGCACCGGCTGCGGCCAGTGCGTCCGCCGCTGTCCCACCAACAGCATCACCCTCCGGGACGCCAGGCCCGTCTGGGGCAAAGGCTGCACCCACTGCATGGCCTGTATCTGCTACTGCCCCACGTCCGCCATCGAGTACGGAAAAAAGAGCCTCGGCAAGCCCCGGTATCACTTCGAGGCCCTGTAAGCCCTCCCGTCAGGCGATGCCCTCCCGCCACGTTCCAGCAGCGGCAAATTTCCGGTACTGCTCCTGATTCCTCCGGGAGAAGCCCCGGATGAAGCAGCACGAACACCGTCGGCACCACGCCAAAGAACAGCAGCAGCACACCTTTTTTATGTTGTGTGTTCATGTCCCGCTCCGTATGTTTGCCTTACACTACTGTGTAATATTCAATCGTTTCATTTTGTCAATAAGACTTTTGAAAAAATTTGCATATCATGGAAAGCGCCACCGGAAGATATCTCCGGCGGCGCTTTTTGGTATACTATTTGGGAAGAATCTTACCTCGTCCAGCCTCACCTTATAGGTATTCTGCATAAGCTGCAAGCTTTTTCTCAGCAGCGGCAGCTTCCTGCCGTATCCTGTCGGCACGGGACAGCAGGGCCGACAATTCATCATATTCCCCTTTATCGACTCCCGTTTTGAGGGAAATGATCCCCGATTTGATGCAATCACGCCATACCAGCGTAACGGAACGGCTCTTTTCGGGAAATTCCACTTCGATCAAATATTTGCCGTGCCGCCCTATGACCCTCCCAACACCAAAGCTTCTGTGCGCAATGGGACTGCCCGCAGAGAGTCTTTCTTCAAAGAACTCCTCTGCGTGCTCCAACCTCGCCACCTGCTCCTCCGCCTTTGCCCGTTCCTCTGCTGCGGCTCTTGCGGCGTCTATCTTTGCCAGATAGGCCTTTCTCTCCTGCCCATTCCTCATGGTATAATGGATACCATCAAACAGGCCGTAGACCGAGCAGCAGTAAATGATGTCAAACGCCAGAAGATGCAGTGCTTCGTCCGGATGGATAGGACCTCTTGCATAATCTGCCCTGCCCCGGTTTGTTTCCAGCAAAGCAGGACAATCCCTGATGGCCTTTACAAGCTCATCGCACATCCGGTGATAGACCTGCAAGTCCATCTGGGTGCCGCTGCCCCAGTTGTCATAGAACTCCACACAATCAGCGAATCTCTTGGCCTGAAGCGCCTTATACAGATAATAATGCTCCGGGTCGTAGAATCCCGTTATCATCATGGGAAGCCGGATGCCTGCCTGATAGCGCCACCGATCCCGATAATATTTTTCATGCATGGTCTGGCAAAAATTCAAGAATCCTGTAAATCGATGGTTTCTTACCTGCAAGTCGCCGCCGTCCGGCTCCAGCAAGTCACGAAGCGCTTGACGCACCGCCGTCGGCTCACGCTTGGCATAGTCCGACAGCGCATAGAAGGAAAGTTCATAGCGATTGTCGATGGTCTGTTCCGTCAACTGCACCACATCCACAAGCCGCTTGGGAAAACTGGTATCATCAGCCGCCAAAGCCCTATCTATCATCGGGCGGAACTGCGCTGCGATTTCCCATTTATATACCTCGTCATGTCCCCCGGTATTCAATTCCGGAAACCGCTTCACATAGCGTCCAAAAATCTGTTCCAGATTTGCACGATTCATTCTATCTATCCTTTCGCCCGGTATATCTTCTGTCTACTGTTTATTATAATACTACATCCAACTATAAATAGCAAGAAATCCCTGTTTCTTACGACATCTAATATTCTCCCCTCCCCTGCATCTTTCCCTCCCCCACCGCATAGGCTTGTCTGTGAGGTGATACCAATGAAACAGATCCATATACGCCGATTCCTGTCCCTGCTGCTGGCGGCGCTGACTCTGTGGGCCGCCGCCGTCACCGCCGGGAGCGATTCTGCCGCCGCAGCCCTCCAGCAGCTGCGGCAGGGCAGCCGCCTGCCCCAGCAGGCGCTGCGCTGGGAGCTGGGGGACTTCTTCGGTCTGGACTCCCTGTCCGCCGTCACGGTGATGACGCTGGCCCAGTCCCCCCTGCTGCTGGCAGGCCGCAGCACTGTGGCAGCTCTGCTCTCCACCGGTGTGACCAGAGATCCGCCGGAGCCTGTGGCCCCGGAGTCGCCGGATACGCCCTCCCCCTCCGCAGATCCCTCCCTCACCGACGGCCTGACCTTTGCCGACAACGGTGTCCCCGCCCAAACCACCGCTCCTACCTCCTCCAAGGGGTATACCGTGGTCAACGGCGTATATCTGAAAAACTCCTCCGGTACGGAGCTGGATGCCGATGCCCTCTCCGACGGCAGCTTTGCCGCCCAGCTCACCGATGACGGCCCGCAGGTACTCATCGTCCACAGTCACGGCAGCGAAGCCTACACCATGCCCGCCGGACAGGAATACACCCCCACCGGCAGCTTCCGCACCGACAACGATGCCTGCAACGTGGTGCGGGTAGGCGACGAGATCGCCGCCGCCCTGTCGGAGCGTGGCATTTCCGTCCTCCACGACCGCACCCTCCACGACGTGCCGGACTACAACGACGCCTACCCCCACAGCCTGTCCTCCGTGGAGGATTACATGGAGAAATACCCCTCTCTGGTGTTCGTGCTGGATGTCCACCGGGACGCCGTCTCCGACGCCGACGGCAACCAGTACAAGCTGGTCAGCGCCGAGGAGCCCCACGCCGCCCAGATGAGTTTTATTATGGGCAACGCCTACGACGGCTGGCAGGAGAATCTGAAGCTGGCCATGGCCATTCAGCAGAACCTCAGCGCCGACTATCCTACCCTCATGCGGCCCATTACGATGCTGAACTACCGCTATAACCAGTTCGTCAGCCCCGGCGCCATGCTGCTGGAGGTAGGAGCCGCCGGCAACTCGCTGGACGAGGCCCTTTACGCTGCCCGTCTCTTTGCGCAGGGCTTTGCCGACACGCTGCAAAGCTGAAAACCACACGGGACAGAGCACCGCTCTGTCCCGTGTGGTTCGTTCAATTTTCCCGTCATAGTCTCTCCCCCGCATCCTCCCTTTCCGCATCCGCCAGACACAGCCGCAGACGCAGCCGTTCATTCCGGTACGCCCGCTGCCCCTTCTCCGTCAGCCGATAGTTCCGCTGCCGTCCCTGCACCGACGTCTCCTGAATGAAGCCCTCCTCCAGAAAACGCCCCAAGATGGTATACAGCGTCCCCGGCCCCAGACGGACCCGCCCCTCCGTACACCGCTCCGTCCATGCGGCGATCTCCGTGCCGCACAGTTCTCCCCGCCGCAGCGCCATCAGCACGTAGAACATGGCCTCCGTCAGCGGTGCGCCCGCTTTTCCTGTCATAGCTCTCCTCCTGCATCGTCATTCGATATCATATATCGATATTGTATCCTTTCCTGTGGGCTCTGTCAAGAAAAATGCAAAATTTACAAAAATTTTTGTGGACAACTCTTATAAGCTGTGATAATATGAGGAATCAATAAAAGAGATACCACCCAGCGCATCCCGCCCGGCGGGAGAAAGGAGCCGTTTATGTCTGTCAAGGAAAGCTATGCCGGCAAGATCAACCGTAAGCTCAATAAGAAGCTCCACGTCATCGACGTGGCGGCGGGCCGGGCTCCGGCGGATCTGGTGCTGAAAAACGCCACTTACGTCAACGTATTCTCCAATGAGCTGTGTCACGGGGACATCGCCGTGGCAGAGGGCCTCATTGTAGGTATGGGCGAATACCACGGCAAGGTGGAGGTGGACGTATCCGGCAAGCTGGTGCTGCCCGGCTTCATCGACGCTCACATCCATCTGGAAAGCTCTCTGGTGAGTCCCACGGAGTTTGCCAAGGCAGTGCTGCCCCACGGCACCACCACCGTCATCACCGACCCCCATGAGATCGCCAACGTCATGGGTACCGACGGCATCGAGTATATGCTGCAGGCCACGGAGGACCTGCCGGTGGACGTGCGCTTCATGCTGCCCTCCTGCGTCCCCGCCACGCCGCTGGACGAGTCCGGCGCCAATCTGGATTACCGTGCCATCGACTCCTTCTATGACCATCCCCGTGTGCAGGGACTGGCGGAGATGATGAACTATGTGGGCGTAGTCAACGGCGACGGTCAGGTGGTGGAGAAGATCGTGGCCTCTCAGGCCCACCACAAGAAGATCGACGGCCATGCGCCGGGCCTTTCCGGCAAGGATCTCAACGCCTACATCGCCGCCGGCGTCTACTCCGACCACGAGTGCTCCGATATGGAGGACGCTATGAATAAGCTGCGTCTTGGCCAGTACATCATGATCCGTGAGGGTACGGCCGCCCGGAATCTGGAGGCTCTCATGCCCCTGCTCACCAGCCAGTACGTGGATCGCTGTATGTTCTGCACCGACGACAAGCACCCCAACGACCTGCTGGAAAAGGGCCACATCGACTACATCGTCAAAAAGGCTATCTCCCTGGGGGCCGACCCCATCGTTGCCGTGAAGGCCGCCTGCCACAACGCCGCCCGGTACTTCCTGCTGAACAACCGTGGTGCCATTGCCCCCGGCTATTTGGGCGACTTCGTCATCATCGACGACTTCCAACACTTCGAGATCGAGATGGTCTATAAGCGTGGCGTCCTCATGTACGACGGTCAGCTGCGGGACTTCCCCGCCCCGGAGATCGACCCCTATCTGGTGAAGCGGGCTCACGACACCTTCCATGTGGCCCACCTGACGGCGGAGGACTTCTCCGACGGCCGCCCCCATGCCGTCATCGGTATGATCCCCGGCGAGATCGTCACTCAGGATGCCGGCTACGCCGACCACGCCGACCCGGAGCAGGACATTCTGAAGATCGCCGTCATCGAGCGGCATAAGAACACCCACCACATCGGCTTGGGCTACATCAAGGGCTACGGCCTGAAGCGTGGCGCCGTAGCCACCTCCATCAGCCACGACAGCCACAACATCATCGTGGTGGGTGCCACCGACGAGGATATGGCCGCCGCCGCCAACCGCATCGTGGAGAACCGTGGCGGCATCACCGTCATGGAGAACGGCCAGGTGCTGGGCGAGGTGACGCTGTCCATCGCCGGCATCATGTCCGACGACAGTCTGGTGATGGTGAACAGCGCTCTGGAGGATGCCAAGGACGAGGCCTTCGGTTTGGGCGTCTCCCGTGGCATCGACCCCTTCATGACCCTGAGCTTCATGGCCCTTCCGGTGATCCCTTCTCTGCGGATCACCACCCGTGGTGTGTTCGATGTCTCCAGTCAGCGTTATATCTGACCTCCTCATCCTCCCTATAGCGTGATACCCCCCGGAGCCCTCGGCTCCGGGGGGTATCACATTTTCCCTTGAAAAGAGGGAGGACGCCGCAGCGTCCTCCCTCTTTTCACAGGCTATTCTTACTTTACCGTACCGTCGGCGTTGAACACCGGCAGCGGAGCCAGATACTGGATGTCCTTGCGCTGCTGGGCGTCGCCCTCGGCCAGCACGGCGATGCGGTCCACCACGATGCCGCCGGCCAGCTTCACCAGCTCCTCCATGGCGTGGAGGCTGCCGCCGGTGGAGATCACATCGTCCATCAGCACGATGCGCTTGCCACGGATCATGTCGGCGTCGTCCCGGCCCAGATACAGCTTCTGCACCCCGGCGGTGGTGATGGAGCGATCCTCCACATGGATGGGATCGGGCATATAGGCCTTGGGGCCCTTCCGGGCGATGAAGTACTTCTTGGCGCCGGACTGCCGGGCCATTTCGTGAATCAGGGGGATGCTCTTGGCCTCGGCAGTGAAGAGGTAGTCGTACTCCTCATTCTCCACCAGCTTCAGCAGGTCACGGGCGCAGGCCACCGTCAGCTCCGCATCACCGAAACAGATGAATGCACCGATATACAGATCATCCGCAACCTTACAGATGGGAAGTTCCCGCTGCAGGCCCGCCACGGTCATGGAATAGGTCATCTTTGAAACTCCAATCCGCCGGGCGCAGCCACGCCTCGGCTGCCGCCTTTGGGCGGACGGCACGCCTTTGTTTTTAAGTACCGCTTGGATGCACTGGCCAAGCCATAGTATATTATATAAGCAATTTGGCAAATGTCAATATCCGTCCGCACTTCTGCTTATGAAAGTTCCTGCTTTTTGCTCCCATCTGTTTCTCTCCATTCTAACATTTTTTCTTGCGCTCTCATAAATTTTCAGCTTATTTTTACGTTTTGCACAAAAAACGCCGGTATTTTTCAGTAACCCCCGCCCGTCCTTTTCCCCCGGACCCCCTTGCGGGAACCGGAAATTGGTGTTATCATGACCTTAACAGGGTTCATTCTTCCTGTGAAAGTAACGGAACAAGGATTTAGGAGGAACAAATTATGAACGCATATCTGGCCAGTGTTTTGGAAAACGTTCGGACAAAGCACGGCAACGAGCCGGAGTTCGTGCAGACCGTAGAGGAGGTTTTCTCCTCCATCGAGCCGGTCATCGAAAAGCACCCTGAGTATGAGAAGGTAGATCTGCTGGGCCGTATGGTGGAGCCCGAGCGTATGTTCACCTTCCGGGTGGTGTGGTGCGACGACAATGGCCAGTGGCATACCAACCGTGGCTGGCGCTGCCAGTTCAACGGGGCCATCGGCCCCTACAAGGGCGGTCTGCGGTTCCAGAAAAACGTCTACGAGGGCATCATCAAGTTCCTGGGCTTCGAGCAGACCTTCAAAAACAGCCTGACGGGCCTGCCCATCGGCGGTGCCAAGGGCGGCTCCGACTTTGATCCCGCCGGCAAGTCCGACGCCGAGGTCATGCGCTTCTGCCAGAGCTTCATGACGGCTCTGTACCGCTACATCGGGCCGGACGTGGACGTCCCCGCCGGCGACATGGGCGTGGGCGGTCGTGAGATCGGCTACCTGTTCGGCCAGTATCGCCGCCTGAAGGGCGCTTGGGAGAACGGCGTCCTCACCGGCAAGGGCCTCAGCTACGGCGGCTCCCTGATCCGTCCGGAGGCCACCGGCTACGGCGCTGTCTACTATCTGCAGGAGGTCCTCAAGCACGAGGGCGACACCATCGAGGGCAAGCGCATCGCCCTGTCCGGCTACGGCAACGTGGCATGGGGCATCATGAAGAAGGCCGCTGAGCTGGGCGCCAAGGTCACTTATATGTCCGGCCCCGACGGCTATGTCCACGATCCCGACGGCATTAACACCGAGGAGAAGCTGAACTTCATTCTGGAAATGCGTGCCAAGGATCCCATGCACTGCAAGCCTTATGCCGACCGCTTTGGCTGCGAGTTCGTGGCCGGTGCCAAGCATTGGGGGGCCAAGGATGTGGATGTGAATATGCCCTCCGCCATGCAGAACGACGTCCGCATGGATTCCGCCGAAAAGATCGCCGCCTCCGGCGTGAAGTACTACATCGAGGTGGCCAATATGCCCACCACCAACGACGCTTTGAACTTCCTGCGGGCCCAGAAGCATATGATCGTGGCCCCCTCCAAGGCCGTCAATGCCGGCGGCGTGGGCGTCTCCGCTCTGGAGATGGCTCAGAACTCCGAGCGTCTGGTCTGGACCGCCGAGGAGGTGGATGCCCAGCTGCATAAGATGATGAAGACCATCCATCAGGTGTCTGCCGAGGCCGCTGAGGAATACGGTCTGGGCTACGATCTGGTGGCCGGTGCCAATATCGCAGGCTTCAAGAAGGTGGCGGAAGCCATGATGGCTCAGGGCTGCTTCTAAGCCGTCCCTCCTCCCTAATTAAGTCCAAAAACATCCCCGGCGCAGCTGCGCCGGGGATGTTTTTTCTTTGGATGCGGAAACCGCCAGCCCTGCCGGCGAAGGTGCTCCCTGAAAGCTTTCCCTTCCATCGACGAGCAGCCAAGTAAGCCTCAAGCAGAAGCCTTGATCGAGGAGTTTATGCAAGCAGATGCCTTAATAGGGGGAATCCGTGTAAACAGAACACAAGTTTCCCGTTTACGGGTCGAAAATCGCAAGGAAATAAAATTCGGTGGTTTCTGCTCCGTGTCCCTTGATTGGTTCCGCCAGCAAAATTGCCCATTTCAGGGCAATCGAACCTCCGGAGTAATCGGGAAATATATTTCTTCACAAGAAAAACAGCTGTAAGGTAACTCTGCCTTACAGCTGTTTTATTTTCTCACTTTTTCCCTTTTCCCCACTTGCTCATAGGGCGGAATACCAGCGGCCAGACGGCTCCCGCCACCAGCACCAGCAGGAAGTACCGCACGCCGCCGGCCAACCCCTCATGGCCCAATAGCGCCAGCAGCGGAGCCTTCAAGCCGCTCTTGATGGCCAGCAACAGCGCCATGCCCACAGCCACCTTGAGTACCTGCACCCACCAGACGGCCTGCGTCTCGAAGTGAATATACCGCCGGTCCAGCAGCCAAGCCAACGTCATACCCGCCACAGCGCCCAGCATCTTCCATGCATTGCCGATGCCGCTGGCCAGATTCTCCGCATCCATATCCGCCGGAAATCCATAGGCCTCCACGAACACCACAAAGGCCCCGCTGACCACCAGCATGGCAGCCAGCACATAGCCCATGTATTGGGGCTTTTCCTGCGCCCGCCGCATCAGGGGATACAGTCCCAGCACCAGCGCCGCCGCCAGTACCAACGACACCCCCACGTCCGCCGGGGTATGTACCCCCAGATACATCCGGGAAAAGGCGATGATCAGCGCCAGTGCCGTCAGCCCGATCCGCACCCACCGGCGGCCGCCCCACCGGGCCATGCCGCCGAAGAGGCCCACGGCGTTCTGGGTATGGCCGCTGGGGAAGGAGTACCCCGTGGCCTCCGCCCGTGCGCTCTCCACAATGGTAAAGTTGGGGTCCCGCACCCACGGCCTCGGCACCCGGCAGATCAGCTTCAGAAACTGGTTCAGCACCGTGCCGCAGAAAGCGATGGTCATCAGATAGTACCCCTCCCATTTGCTGACGCACCAGAACACCACCACCGCCGCCACAATGAAGATCACCTCGCCGCCCAGTTGGGTCATGGCACTCATGACGCCGTTCCAAAAGGGCGTTCGAATTTTTTCCAGCGCATATAAAATGTCCACTTTTCCGCCTCCTTTTGTCCCCGTCTCTGACGGAAATCTTGTCCGATCGTTGTCCTATATCAGTTGGAATTTTGTCCAGATTATTTGTCTCGATCAGAAAACTGCATTTTCCTATCTTGTTCCAAATGATCCTCTTCCAGCTTCCTCTTTCAAAATGGCTGCCGGGGAGAGCGGCAGCCGTCTATCCTCAGCTGTCTGACTTTTCCGTCATCTCTTTCTCCGACAGCTGTTCCCCGATCGTCTGCTTTCCAACCGCCCTCTTTTAGTGGTGGCCGCCGCAGCCGTGGGGCTCCTTCTCCGGGGCAGCGTAACTCTTTCCCGTCACCGTCTCCGGTACGATCCTCACCACACGGGTGGCCGACATATATTTTTCCATATACTCGCTGAACCGGCCCATGCCCTTGGGGTCATAGGCGGTACACAGCAGCAGCATGGCCTTCACCTGCTCCGCTTCGTCGGTGACCACCTCCGCACGGCCATGAAGCACCGCCGAGGCATAGGCCATGGAGAACTCGTTAGGAATGGCCGCCGCATAGGAGACTGCCGACAGGCATACCGGCGGGTTTTTCGCCAGCAGCTCCCACTTCTCGCCGTGACCGGCGCAGTGGAAATACACCACATGGTACGCCTCGTCCACTACCGGGGAGATGGGGATGGCGTAGGGCTTCCCCACCTCATCCGTCAGAGACAGGGTGGCATAGGGAGCCTTCTGGAATACCTCCCAGGCAAAGGCGGCATCCCGCTCCCGATCCTTTCGCAGCATTGCTTTTTCCTCCTTATCAGGCGGCCGGGCCACCCTGTTTTACCCCGCTCTCTTGACCAGCAGCCAAGCGGATATGCGGGGAAAATATCAGACATATTCAAGTGATATGGTCTATCCTATGGATGGTACCATGATTCCCATAGAAATGCAACAAACATTCTTGACTTTTCCCGGAGGTGAAATATAATATATGGGTGAAAATTTTTGCAACGTGATGAATCGATATTAGGAGGACAAGCCCATGACACTGGATCACAGCTATTTCGAGGAAATGGAGGCCAAGATCCCCCACGGAAAGGTCCGCACCCGGTTCGCCCCCTCCCCCACCGGCTATATGCACGTGGGCAATCTGCGGACGGCGCTGTACACCTGGCTCATCGCCCGCAGCCACGACGGCACGTTTATTCTGCGGATCGAGGACACCGACCAGAGCCGTCAGGTGGAGGGCGCTGTGGATGTCATCTACCGCACCATGGCCGAGTGCGGCCTGACCCATGACGAGGGCCCGGACGTAGGCGGCCCCGTGGCCCCCTATATTCAGTCCCAGCGCCGGGACACCTACGGAAAGTACGCCCGGCTGCTGGTGGAAAAGGGCGGCGCCTACTACTGCTTCTGCGAAAAGACGGAGTCTGAGGAGGATTCCGGGGAATTTGACCGGGCCGCCGATCCCTGCCGGGAGTTGACGGCCCAGCAGGTGCAGGAAAAGCTGGAGGCAGGTCTGCCCTACGTCATCCGCCAGCGTATCCCCGCCGGAACCACCACCTTCCACGACGCCATTTTCGGGGACATCACCGTGGACAACAGCACGCTGGACGATCAGGTGCTGCTGAAGCGGGACGGTCTGCCCACCTATAACTTCGCCAACGTCATCGACGACCACCTGATGGGCATCACCCATGTGGTGCGGGGCAGCGAGTATCTGGCCTCCGCCCCAAAGTATAACCTGCTGTACGAGGCCTTCGGCTGGGAGGTCCCCACCTATGTTCACTGCTCCCCCGTCATGCGGGACGCTCAGAACAAGATGTCCAAGCGCCACGGCGATCCCTCCTATGAGGATCTGAAGGCGGAGGGCTATCTCACCGAGGCCATCCTCAACTATGTGGCCCTGCTGGGCTGGAGCCCCAAGGGGGAGTTGGCGGAACAGGAGCTGTTCACCCTGCCGGAGCTGGTGAAGGCCTTTGACATGACGGGCATCTCCAAGTCTCCCGCCATTTTCGACCGGCAGAAGCTGGATCACTTCAACGCCGTCTATCTGCGGGGCATGGCCCCGGAGGCCTTCGCCAAGGCCGCCGAGCCCTACATCCGCCAGACGGTGAAGGACCCCCGGTTCGACACCGCCGCCATCGCCGCTCTTTTGCAGGCCCGGTGCGAGAAGCTCACGGACATCCCGGAGAAGGTGGACTTCTTCGATGCCCTGCCGGAGTATCCCGTGGACTACTATACCAATAAGAAATCCAAGACCAACCCCGATGTCTCCCGTGCCATGCTGGAGGCGGTCATCCCCGTTCTGGAGGGCCTGACGGAGTGGACGGACGAGGCCATTCACGACGCACTGGTTGATCTGGCGCAGCGGCTGGAGGTGAAGAACGCCACCCTCATGTGGCCTGTCCGCATCGCCGCCGCCGGTAAGCTGGTGACCCCCGGCGGAGCCGTGGAGATCTGCCGCATTCTGGGCAAAGATGAGACGCTGCGCCGCCTGAACGCCGGTCTCGCCATGCTGGGGGCATGATGGACTGGCTGGAACAGCAGCGCACCCGGCTGCACGGATTTTACCGCACGGAGTACCGCCACTCCCTCCGCATCACCGCCATCGCCTTCGGCGCACTGATCCTGCTGGGCTTTGCCGGCAGCCTGCTGCTGCCGAAGCTGGCCGACCATCTGTTCCTGCAGTTCGCCCAGCAGATGGCGGAGCTGGGCATCATGGACACCACCGGCCGGGTGGATGTGCTGGCGCTGTTCGGCAACAACGTCCGGGCGACGGTGTTCAGCATCGCCTACGGCTTTATCCCCTTTATCTATCTCCCGGCCCTGTCCATCGGCATCAACTCCCTGCTGCTGGGGCTGTTTGCCGGGGTGTACGTCAACAACGGCATCTCCCTGCTGGCGTATTTTGCGGGCATCGTCCCCCACGGCATTTTCGAGTTGCCGGCCCTGATCCTGGCCCTCAGCAGCGGCATCTATCTCTGCCGCAAGGTCACAGACTACGTCCGGCACAACGAAAAGGGCGTTATGGGTCCCCTGATGAAGGATCTGCTGCGCCTGTTCGTCATGCACATCATCCCCCTGCTGATGGCAGCGGCGGTGATAGAGGCCTATGTGACACCGCAGCTTTTGAAGCTGTTTCTGTAAAAACTTTAGTGCCGCAGCGTGCGGCGAAAGGAGCATCACATGAACGAGAAGAATGTACGAAGCATCCCGGAGCTTTTTGGCAGCATGGTATTCAGCCAGGCTCAGATGCGACAGCGTCTGCCGGAACGGGTCTATGACGCATGGCAGCAGTGCCTGATCCAAGGAACTTCTCTGGATCGCTCCATCGCCGACGAGATCGCCGCCGCCATGAAGGACTGGGCCATCGAAAAGGGCGCTACCCACTACACCCACTGGTTCCAGCCCATGACGGGCTTTACCGCCGAGAAGCACGACAGCTTCATCGCCCCCAACGTCCCCGGCACCATTTTGATGGAGCTGTCCGGCAAGGAACTGTCGCAGGGTGAGGCGGACGCCTCCAGCTTCCCCTCCGGCGGTCTGCGGGCCACCTTCGAGGCCCGTGGCTATACGGCGTGGGATCCCACGTCCTATGCCTTCATCAAGGATCAGACCCTGTATATCCCCACCATCTTCTGCTCCTACGGCGGCGAGACGCTGGATAAAAAGACGCCCCTTCTGCGCTCCATGAAGCAGCTGGATACGCAGGCCGTTCGCATCCTGCGGCTGTTCGGCAACACCACGGTGCAGCACGTTACCGCTCAGGTGGGGCCGGAGCAGGAGTATTTCCTCATCGACAAGGCCATGTATCGCCGCCGGGAGGATCTGATTCTCTGCGGCCGTACTCTGTTCGGTGCTAAGCCTCCCAAGGGGCAGGAACTGGACGACCACTACTACGGCGCCATCAAGCCCCGTGTGGCGGCCTTTATGCACGAGCTGGATCAGGAGCTGTGGCAGGTGGGCGTGCTGGCCAAGACGGAGCACAACGAGGTGGCGCCCGCCCAGCACGAGATCGCCCCGGTGTACTCCGACGCCAACAGCGCCTGCGACCACAATCAGTTGACCATGGAGTTTCTGAAGAAGGTGGCCGATCGCCACGATCTGGTGTGCCTGCTCCACGAAAAGCCCTTTGCCGGGGTCAACGGCAGCGGTAAGCACGACAACTGGTCGCTGGCCACGGATACCGGTGAGAACCTCCTCAAGCCCGGTCGTACCCCCAGTCAGAACGCCCAGTTTCTGCTGTTTCTGGCGGCCTTCATCAAGGGCGTGGACGAGTATCAGGAGATGCTGCGCTGCTGCGTGTCCTATCCCGGCAACGACCACCGGCTGGGCGGCAACGAGGCGCCTCCCGCCATTGTGTCTATCTTCCTTGGCGACGAGCTGACGGCCATCCTCCGCTCCATCATCGACGGCACGGCCTATGTGGACATCACCAAGAAGAAGCTGGAGATCGGCGTGGACACCCTGCCGGAGCTGCCGCAGGATACCACCGACCGCAACCGCACCTCCCCGCTGGCCTTTACCGGCAACAAGTTCGAGTTCCGGATGTTGGGCTCCTCCCAGTCCATCGCCAGCCCCAATGTGGTGCTCAACACCATCATGGCCGACGAGCTGAAGCAGTTTGCCGATCGGCTGGAGAAGGCGGAGAGCTTCCATCAGGCCCTGCAGGAGCTGCTGCGGGATACCTTCCGGGATCACCAGCGCATTATCTTCGACGGTAACGGCTACGACGACGACTGGGTACAGGAGGCCAAGCGCCGGGGGCTGAGCAATCTGCGGGACACCGTGGACTGTATGCCCGCCTACATCGACGAGAAGAATGTGGCGCTGTTTTCCCGCTTCGGCATCCTGACGCCGGAGGAGATGCACGCCCGGTATGAGATCCATCTGGAGAATTACTGCAAGGTCACGGCCATTGAGGCCGCTACCCTGCGAGATATGACCCTGCGGGGCATCCTGCCCGCCGTCACCCGCTACACCGGCGATCTGGCCAAGGGCGTTGTGAGGAAGCGGCAGGCGGAGATGGCCACCTCCTGCCGGGTGGAGAGCTATCTGGTGACGCAGCTGGACGCCCTCAGCGGCGACCTGCTGGACGCCTGCCAGGCTATGAGCCGGGCGCTGGAGGCCGCTCCCGCCGCCGATGCCGGCATCGACGCCGCCCGGTACTACCGGGATGAGGTGGCCTCCCGGCTGGAGGAGATGCGGAGCATCATCGACCGCATGGAGCCGCTGGTGGGGGCCGACTACTGGCCCTATCCCACCTATGCAGACATTCTGTTCTCCGTGTAATGATACCCGATACGAAAAGAGAGTGTGTTCCGGATGGAACACACTCTCTTTTTCGTCAACCGGCGGGGTGAGCCAGACGGCTGAGTAAACTAAACGGAGGGATCAATAGTCGGAGTTCAGCCACGGCTTCTGGCCGTAGTGAAGCAGCTGCGCCAGCTGCTGCCAAGGGCCGGTGACGGCGACGGCTCCCAGCCGCACCATGCCCTCCAATCCGCAGGAGGCCATCAGCAGGGATGCCAGATCCCCCTGCCGGCACGTCACCGTTACCTCGGCGGGTGCTTCCTCCGGGAGGGCGGACCAGCGGCCGCCGTCGAAGCGCAGCACCGTGCGGCAGTCCCGGTGGGCCAGCTCATCACGGTAGCAGAAGGCCGCTGTCAGCGTCCCCTGCGGGAGGGCGCGATAGGCGGTGGCGGTCACGAAGGCCGCCGGGTCCAGAAGCTTGAACATGGTGCCTATGGCGGAGACGTTGGTTTGCAGGAAGCCGTAGTCGATGTAGTTGCCGGAGACGTCCTGCGGGTCCTCCAGCAGGTGGTGGAAGTCCTCCTCTCCGGTGCGGAGGAGCACCGTCTGGGCCAGATCCTCCTGAAGCTTCAGCGCTCCCAGCAGCGCCCGGAGGACAACGCCGTCGTCGTACACCAGCTCCTCCACCGACAGGCGGTTGCGGGTATAGTTGGTGTCGCTGGCGCTCTCAAAGCGATAGGCCACATAGCCCCGCAGCGTCCCGTCGTCGGCGCAATAGCCGATGCGGCGCACCTGAACATCCGTGCGGGCGGCCCGAACCTCCTCCTCGAACTTCTCCACCATGCCGTGGTTTTGGGCGGCGAAGCGGCTGTGACAGGCCAGCACCCGGTCAAAGTCCTCCGGCTGCAGCAGGCGCAGATGGCGGCGGGCCTCTCCGTCGGGCTTGGGCAGCACGGCGGTGGGCAGGTGGTACTCGTAGAGCTTCCCCGCAAAGCCATAGCCCATGCGGCGGTAAAAGGAGATCTGGAAGGGCAGCAGCAGCGTCAGCAGAGCGCCGTGGCGGCGGGCGTAGTCCTCGAAGTAGCGGATCATCTCCAGCGCCGCCCCCTTCTTTTTATGGAGGGGGTGTACCTCCAGCGCCATCAGGCCGCAGGCCGTCTGCATCCGGCCGAAGCAGTTCATGGAAAAGAGGATCAGCTTCATGGTGGCAATGAGTACGTCCCCTTCAAACAGGCCCACCGTCTGCACCTGACGGTCCTCCCGCAGCTCCAGACGGTGCTTCTCCCGGTAGTGCTCCCGGCACGCTTCGTCCAGCGTTTTATAGGCCGGGTAGGCGTTGAGGTAGATGTCCAGATAGGCCTCCAGATCCTGCTGGGTCAAGGGGCGGATGGTGCGGTTGGTGTGTTCCATGGCGGCGGGCTCCTTTCACATGATTAGATGAAGCTATTGTACCGTGTTTTGCCGGTTCCGTCAACGACGGGTAAGAAAAAAGCCCGTCCGCTCAGGCGGATAGGCTTTCAAGGGAAACTACTTTACAGGGACAGACTCTTCGTCCACGCAGAGACCTCCTGTGCGGAGGCATGACTGGACAGGCGCTTGCCCTCGTTCCAGCGGGTATCGGGGGCGCAGGAGGGTCGCAGGAGTTCCACGGTCTTGCCCATACCGCTGCCGCCGGAGGTAGCGAAGGGAATCACGGTCTTTCCGGAGAAATCGGCGCTCTCCAGAAAGGTCTGGATGATGCGGGGCGCCTGATACCACCAGATGGGAAAGCCCACGAACACCGTGTCATAACCCGCCAACCGAGGGGTCTCCGCCATGGCCGGGCGGCTCTTGGGGTCGTTCATCTCCACGCTGCTGCGGCTTTTGGCGTTGTTCCAGTCCAGATCGGCAGCGGTGTAGGCCGTCTGGGGACGAATTTCGAAGAGATCGCCGCCGATGACACCCGCCAGCGTCTTAGCCAGACGGGCCGTTTCGCCGCTGGCAGAAAAATAGGCAACCAGAATTTTGCTCATGTGTATGCTCCTTTCAACATTTCTCCGGGATCGCTCCGGGCGGCGGGACATCCCGCTCTCCCCCCATTGTATCAGCCGAGGGCGGCGGATGCAAGGCACTTTTCCCGGAAATGGGTGCTTATCGGACAGTGAAGCCCAGCCCCGTCAGCCAGTCCGCCACGTCGCTCCGGGCGGCGCTGCTGCCGAAGCGCTGGCCCTCCTGCCAGTCGCCGGTGCCGGCCAGCTGAGCCAGCGTCTCCCCGCTCTGGCCGAGGGCGGAGGAGGCGGAGGTACAGAAGGGGATCACCGTCTTCCCTGTGAAGTCATTTGCCTTCACAAATCCGTTGACAGGCCATGCGCTGCCGCCCCACCAGATGGGATAGCCCACAAACACCGTGTCGTATCGTTCCCAGCTCTCCACAGCGGTAGAGGTGAGGGCCACATCCTGCAGGGTGGGGTCAGCGTGCTCCCGGCAGACACGGCTCTCGCTGTTGTTGTAGTCCAGATCCGCCGCCAGATAGGGTTCCTGCGGTGTCAGCTCAAAGGTATCGGCTCCCAGTGTCTCGGCAATGTATCCCGCCACAGCCTTGGTGCTGCCGGTGGCGGAGAAATACACCACCAGCACCTTGGTCTGCTCCTCGGTGGGGGTGCTATCCTGTGGGGTATTGATGTCCTGCACCTCGTTCTGCGAGGCATCGCTGTCGGGCTGCTGCTTCTTTCCGCAGGCGGCCAGCGCCGGCAGCATCAGCAGAGCCAGCAGCAGGCAGCTCCATTTTTTCAGTTTACGCATCATTCTTCTCCTTTCACGCCAACGGCTTACCGCTGAACACCGGAAATCCATTGTAATCGCCGTAATCCGTCAGGTGCTCCATGCTCCGCAGCGTCTCCATGTCCTCCGGGGAGATGGCAAAGTCCACGGCGGCGTTGGAGCGCATATGGCCGGGGTCCGCCGTCTTGGGCAGGGCCACCGCTCCCAGCTGCAGGACATAGCGGATGCACAGCTGCGGCACGGAAACGCCGTATTTCTCCGCCATGGCGGTGATGGCCGGATTTTTCAGGGCCTCGCCGTGGGCGATGGGGGAATAGGCCTCCACCCGGATGTCCTGCCGGGTGCAGTAGTCCAGCAAGGGCAGGTCCGTACCGGCGATGTGCAGCAGCAGCTGGTTCACTGCCGGACGCACCCGGCAGCCGGTCAGCAGGTTCTCCAGATCGTCCCGCAGAAAATTGGAGACACCGATGACCCGCACCTTTCCCGCTGCCTGAGCATCCTCCAGCGCACGCCAGACGGCCCTGTTCTCCTGAAAATACCGCTTTTCGGCCCGGAACTCCCTCCACGGCTGGGGAGAGTGGATGAGCATCTGGTCCAGATACGTCAGGCCCATTTTCTCCAGCGTCTCGTCAATGGAGCGGGCGGCGTCCTCATAGGTCTTGTGCTCCGCCGCCACCTTACTGGCCACGAACAGCTCCTCCCGCTTCAGGCCGCAGGTGCGGATGCCCTCGCCCACGCCCTGCTCGTTGCCGTAGGCCTGAGCCGTATCGATGAGCCGGTAACCCAGCTCCACCGCCGTGCGGACGGCCTGCGCCGCCTTGTTGTTGTCAATGAACCATGTGCCAAGCCCCAGCTTGGGGATGGCTATACCGTTTGCCAGCGTATAGGTCTCCTGCAAAATCATTTCGCATCCTCCTCCGTCCAGATCCCCTTGGCCATGCGGAACACCGCCCACGCCTTGGGCCAGCCGCAATAAAAGGCCGCATGGGTGACGATCTCTGCGACCTCCTCACGGGTGATACCGTTTTTCTTAGCGCTGAGCAGGTGGTAGCGGAAGGATTCATCCGTCAAGCCCTGCGCCATCAGGGCCACCACCGTCACCAGCGAGCGATCCCGCAGGGATAGCCTGTCCTCTCGACTCCATACCTGACCGAACAGGACATCGTCATTGAGCTCTGCGAATTTCGGGGCGAACTCCCCCAGGGCGTCCCGCCCCGCCGTCTGTTTGACTGCCATATGGCTCTCCTCCTTACAGTTTGCTGTATGCTTCGTCGCTGACCGGCTCCGAGAAGCGCGGCCTTGACAGCAGCGCTTCTGCGCTGTATGATGCTCTTAAAGCTTATCTATACTCTAAAACTGAAAGTACACTTTAAGTCAAGGGGTTTTGCAAAATTTTTTCGGAGGAATTGGAAAATGGTCTATACCGTGGGTGAAATGGCGAAGCTGCTGGATATCCCGGCATCCACACTGCGCTACTATGACAAGGAGGGGCTGCTGCCCTTTGTGGAGCGCTCCTCCGGCGGAATCCGTCTGTTCCGGAAGTCGGACTTCGAGTGGCTGCAGGTCATCGGGTGCATGAAAAAGGCCGGAATGTCCATCCGTGACATCCGGCAATACATCCAGTTGGCCATGCAGGGAGACGACACCATCGACACCCGGCTGCAGATGTTCCACCACCAGCGGCAGGTTCTGCTGGATCAGATCCGGGAGATGCAGCACACGCTGGAGACGGTGGAATACAAGTGCTGGTTTTACGAGACGGCGCAGGCCGCCGGCACCACGGACGTCCCCATCCGCATGGCGGAGGAGGAGGTTCCCCAGCGCTTCCGGGCCATCCGGCGGGAGCTTCACGGCGAGGAGCCGGTGAAGGACGATGCGTCGGCGTGAGATTTTCCCTCTTGACAAGTTCTTTACGGGATGGTATGATGTCCGTGACAAGTGAACATCAAAAGCGATGACGAAGACGGAGCTGGCAGCACGTCGCATAGAGAGCCGGGGACGGTGGAAGCCCGGCGGACAGCGCAGAACTCTTATCCCTTCCGAGCCGAGTCCCCCAACACATCTGTCAGTAGGAGACTCCGTGCAGGCTACGTAAGTGCATAGGGCTTGATAGAGCCTGAAGTGGCAGGACGTTTTTCGTCGTGCAATTTGAGTGGTACCGCGGGTATTGTATAGCAAGACTCGTCTCAAAGGAATTTGGGACGGGTCTTTTTTTGCGGAAATTTTGAAAAAAACAAGGAGTATCGACATGAAACTGAGTAGGAACAAAATGCTGCTGGTGAGCTTTATGCTGTTTTCCCTGTTCTTCGGAGCGGGGAACCTCATCTTCCCGCCTTTTCTGGGGCAGAACGCCGGGAGCCACACCCTGCCGGCCATGCTGGGCTTTCTGGCCACGGCGGTGGTGCTGCCGGTGCTGGGGGTGGTAGTCGTGGCCCGCTTTGACGGGCTGGACCGGTTGGGGCAACAGGTGGGCAAGCGCTTCGCCATCGTCTTTACCCTGCTGATCTATCTCTCCATCGGTCCCGGTCTTGGCATCCCCCGTGCCGCCTCTGTCCCCTTCGAGATGGCGGTGGCCCCCTATCTGCCGGAGGGCGCCAATACCACCGTGTGGATGCTGGTGTACTCGCTGGCGTTCTTTCTGGTGGCTCTGTGGCTGTGTATGACACCGGGGAAGCTGGTGAACCGCATCGGCCACTTCCTGACCCCCAGTCTGCTGGTGCTGCTGGTGTTCCTGTTCGTTTGCTTTCTGTTCCGGGGAGAGGTGAACGTGGCCCCGTCCCAGACGGCCTATGACGCCGCCCCCTTCCTGAAGGGCTTTTCCGAGGGCTATCAGACCATGGACACCATCGCCGCCCTGAACTTCGGATTGGTCATTGCTACCACGCTGGGTTCCTTCGGCATGACGGAAAAACGGGATCGGATGCGGCACACCGTTCTGGCAGGTATCTTCGCCGGAACCATTCTGGCGCTGGTGTATGCCATGCTGTCCTACATGGGGATGTGCAGCTCCGGAGTCTATGCCATTCAGGAAAACGGCGCATGGACCCTGCGGTGCATCGTCTACCAACTGTTCGGTGCGCCGGGAGCCGTGCTGCTGGCGGCCATCTTCACGCTGGCCTGTCTCACCACCTGCGTGGGGCTTATCAACTCCATCTCCCAGTATTTCTCCACCCTTTTCGGCAAGCTTTCCTACCGCCAGTGGGTGCTGGTGATGACGGGCTTCTCCTTTTTGGTGTGCAATCTGGGACTGAACGCCATCCTCAGCATCTCCATCCCCATTCTCAACGCCATCTACCCCGTGGCCATTGTGCTGATCCTGCTGGGGCTGACCCACAGCCTGTGGGTCAAGAATCGTTGGGTCTACTCTCTGGTGGTGGCAGGCACCGGAACCGTCAGCGTCATCTATGCGTTGGATGCCGCACAGCTGTCGCTGGGCGTTGTGACGGAGCTTTGCCGGAAGCTGCCCCTGTACGATATGGGCTTCTGCTGGGTCAGTGTGGCGGCGGTGATGCTGGCAGTGAGCCTGCTGCTGGGTCTTGTGCGGCGGGAACGGGCGTAAGGGGCAGAAAAAGCTTGCCCTTCTCCTCCAAGGCTGGTAGAATGAGACATATTCTCCACCGAAAGGAGTTTTTCTCATGAAACTGATGATCGCCTCCGACCTCCACGGCTCCGCCGCCTACACCCGGCGGCTGCTGGAGCTCTATCGGGATACCGGCTGCCAGCGGCTGGTGCTGCTGGGAGACCTGCTGTACCACGGCCCACGAAACCCGCTACCGGAGGGCTATGAGCCGCCCGCCGTGGCCAAGATGCTCAACGACATGGCGGACGAGCTGCTGTGCGTGCGGGGCAACTGCGATGCCGAGGTGGACCAGATGGTTCTCCACTTCCCCATTCTCTCCGACTCCGCCCTGCTGGTGCTGGACGGCCTCACCATCCACGCCACCCATGGCCACATCCACGGGCCGGACACGCCACCGCCCCTGCGGCAGGGAGATATCCTGCTGTGCGGACACTTCCATGTGCCGGTGCGCCGGGACTGCGGCCGTTACACCTATCTGAATCCCGGCTCCGCAGCCCTGCCCAAGGAGAACAGCCCCCACAGCTGCATGGTGCTGGAGGACGGGCAGTTCACATGGCTGGACGTGGTGACGGGTCAGCCTTTCCAGCCCCGTGGATGACGGTGCTGCTTGACGCTGCATAAAAAAGAGGACTCTGAGCCGATGGCTCAGAGTCCTCTTTTTTATGTCTTACTTCTGGTTGGGCATTTTCCAGCCCTCGTGATCCGTATGGAGCAGATGGTGCGAACGGCCACTGAGGGGGGCACGCAGGTACTCCCGGTACAGGGTCTGGATCTCCGGATTCTCGTGGGAGAACCGCACCGGGGACTTCTTGTCGATGCTCCACAGAACGTTTCCACGGGCCTCGGCCATCTCCGTGCCGTCGTGGATGGGCTGCCCGCCGCCGCCGGCACAGCCGCCGGGACAGGCCATGACCTCCACAAAGTCGTAGTGGACCCTTCCCTCCTCCAGATCGGTCATCAGCTGGCGGGCGTTGGAGAGGCCGCTGACCACCGCCACGGAGAGGTCGCCCACCTTCGGAATGGTGAAGGTGGCCTCCTTCCAACCCTTCACGCCACGGATGGCGCTGAAGGCATCAGGGTCGGGATTGGAGCCGGTGACCAGATAATAGGCGCTGCGGAGGGCGGCATCCATCACACCGCCGGAGGCGCCGAAGATCACCGCCGCACCGGTACCGGTACCCAGCGGACTGTCGAAGGGAGTCTCCTCCATGGTGGCGGGATTGATCTGCTCGCCCCGGAACATCCGCACGATCTCACGGGTGGTCAGCACCACATCCACATCGGGATCGTCGCTGACGGTCCGCATGGTGGGCAGGGCCGCCTCGCTCTTTTTGGCGGTGCAGGGCATGATGGACACCACAAAGATGCGCTTGGGGTCCACACCGATCTTCTCGGCAAAGTAGCTCTTGGCCAGAGCGCCGAACATCTGCTGGGGACTCTTGGCAGTGGAGAGATTGTCGGTATAATCCGGGAACTGGCCCTTCAGGAACCGCACCCAGCCGGGACAGCAGGAGGTGAACATGGGCCACGTGTACCGCTCCCGATGGGTAAAGCGGTCCACGAACTCACTGCCCTCCTCCATAATGGTGAGGTCGGCAGTAAAGTTGGTATCAAACACGTAGTCAAAGCCCATCTGCTTCAGGGCGGTGACCATGCGCTCCGCCGAGGCGAACTCCGGCGTCAGATGGTAGTACTCCGCCCAGGCCACCCGGACGGCGGGGGCCATCTGCACCACGGTGATCTTATTGGGGTCGGCCAGCGCATCGAACACCTTGCCGGTGTCATCGTGCTCCTGCAGGCCACCCACGGGACAGTGGACCACGCACTGGCCGCAGAAGGTGCAGTCGGACTCCCCCAGGGTGCGGTACTTCCCCACGCCGATGGTGGTGTGGGAGCCGGTACCCATCAGGTCCCATACGTGCATCCCCTGCACCTTATCGCAGATCTGGACACAGCGCATACAGCGGACGCAGCGGTTCTCGATCCGCACCACGGGATTGCTGAAATCCGTGGGGATATTCCGCAGGTCCTTGATGTAGTGCTCCCCCAGCAGATTATAGTCGTTGGCCAGCTGCTGAAGACGGCAGTTGCCGCTGCGGGTACACTTTGTGCAGTTCGTGTCGTGCTGGCTCAGCAGCAGGCGCAGGTTGACGCGGCGCGCCTCGCGCACGCGGGGGGAGTTCGTCGAGACGACCATCCCCTCCACGATGGCGTTGTCGCAGGCGGGGACAAGGCGCTCATAGCCCTCGACCTCGACCATGCACAGGCGGCATGCGCCGATTTCGTTGACGCCCTTGAGATAGCAGAGCGTGGGAATGTCGAGGTGGACGGAGCGGGCGGCCTCGAGGATGGTCGTACCCTCCGGCACCGTGACGGTTTTGCGGTCGATTGTCAGCGTTACCATTTGTTGTTCCGCCCCCCTCTGAAGATTCCGTAGCCGAAGTGGTCGCAGCGCAGGCAGCGGGACGCCTCGGCGAGCGCGCCTTCCTCCGTCAGTCCGCACTCGATGTCCTCAAAGTCGCACTTGCGATCGCAGGCCTCGCGCTCGGTGGTGTTGATGCGCCCGTGCGGCGCGCGGTTGTTCAGCCGCGGGGCGGGGATGTCGATGTCGACCTCGATCTCATGGCGGAAGCCGAGGTGCTCGTCGATGTTGGCCGCGGCAACCTTGCCCGCGGCGATAGCGCGGATGGCCGTGGCGGGACCGGTGACGCAGTCGCCGCCGGCGAAGAGGTTGTCCTTGTCGCCGACCTGACCGCTCAGGGCCGCGACGAACGTGCCGCCGCGCTTGATGGGCACGCCCGCCTGCTCAAAGCCCTGCATCTCGATGCCCTGGCCGATGGCCACGACGATGACGTCCGCAGGAATGCGCTGCTCGGGCAGATCCGCCTTGTTCGGGCGGGGACGGCCGTCCTTGCCGACCTCGCCGATGATCTGCGGCTGCACCCACAGCGCGCGGGCGACGTGGTTCTCGTCGGCCTCGATGCGCACGGGGGCGGCCAGCGTCATCAGCTCCGCGCCCTCGGCCAGCGCGCCCTCGATCTCGTCGGGGAGGGCGGTCATGTCCTCGGTGCGGCGGCGGTAGACGCAGGTGACCTTGTCCGCGCCGAGACGGATGGACGAGCGCACGACGTCCATGGCGACGTTGCCGCCGCCGATGACGACGACCTGCTTGCCGTGGAAGTTCGGCATGTTGTTATCGCCGATGGCACGCAGCATCACGACGGCGGACATGACGTTGCGGCTGTCCTCGCCGGGGATGCCGACCTTTTTGTCCTGATGGGCGCCGATGGCGATATAGACGCAGTCATACTCATGCTGGAGCTTTTCAAGCCAGATGTCCTTGCCGACGGTCATGCCGGTGTAGACCTGGATGCCGGTGGAGAGGATGGACTCGATCTCCCGGTCAAGGAGCTCTCGCGGGAAGCGGTAGCTCGGGATGCCGTAGCGGAGCATGCCGCCGAGCTGCTTGCGCTCTTCGTAGATGGTCACGGAGTGGCCCATCAGAGCCAGATAGTACGCGCAGCTCAGGCCGCTCGGGCCGCCGCCGATGACGGCGACCTTCTTGCCCGTCGGCGGGGCGCAGGGGGGATTCGGCACGACGCCGGAATGGTCGACGGCGTAGCGCTTGAGCCCGCGGATGTTGATGGCGTCGTCGATCATGCGGCGGCGGCAGCGCGCCTCGCACGGGTGCTCGCAGATATAGGCGCAGGCGGTGGGGAAGGGGTTATCCTTCCGGATGAGGCGGATGGCGTCGTCGCAGCGCCCCGCGCCGACGAGAGCCATATAGCCGGGGATGTCCACGCCCGCGGGACAGAGGTTCACGCACGGGACGGGGATCTCCAGCCCGGCGAGACACCGGTGGTGGCAGATGTGCTCGACATAGTCGTCGCGGAAGCCCTCCAGCCCGTCGACGACG
>OJAG01000474.1_pt1 | contig 31091 bp, 23 predicted proteins | sample 1589021 | NCBI WGS metagenome assembly OJAG01 (sample SAMN03283264) | human gut metagenome | biome: human-associated habitat; material: feces | host: Homo sapiens | place: USA | collected 2013 | reverse complement strand
AATAAGAGTGGTACCGCGGAGAATCTTTGTCTTCGTCTCTTTGATCGAAAAAGAGGCGGAGCTTTTTTTATCCTCTCCGCCTATCTCGGAAAGGATCGTGTTTCCCATGAAAAACTTTGAAAAGTACCGCCCTGGGTATTACATGCCCCCGGAACCCTGTATGGACTGGGTCAAGAAGGACCGGCTCACTGAGGCCCCCGCCTGGTGCAGCGTGGACCTGCGGGACGGCAACCAGGCTCTCATCACCCCCATGAATCTGGAGGAAAAGCTGGCCTTTTACCGCTTCCTGCTGGACGTGGGGTTCAAAGAGATTGAGGTAGGCTTCCCCGCCGCCTCCGAGACCGAGTATGAATTTCTGCGGACCATCATCGAGGACCATCTGATCCCCGACGATGTGTACATCCAGGTGCTCACCCAGTCCCGCCCCCACATCATTCAAAAAACCTTTGAGGCCATCAAAGGCGCCAAGAACGTGGTGGTCCATCTCTACAACTCCACCTCCTTTGCCCAGCGGCAGCAGGTCTTCCGGATGGCGGAGGACGAGATCGTGGACATCGCTGTCTCCGGGGCCAAGCTGTTCAACGAATACGCCGACAAAATGCCCGGGACCAACTTCCGCTTTGAATACTCCCCGGAGAGCTTCACTGGCACGGAGGTGGAGTTTGCCCTGCGGATCTGCAACGCGGTCATCGACGTCTGGCAGCCCCGGCCGGAACGGAAGGTCATCATCAACCTCCCCTCCACCGTGGAGATGTCCATGCCCCACGTCTATGCCCAGCAGATTGAGTACATGAGCAAGCATCTCCACAGCCGGGAGAACGTCATTGTCTCCATCCACCCCCACAACGACCGGGGCACCGCCGTGGCCGCCTGGGAGCTGGCCCTGCTGGCAGGGGGACAGCGCATTGAGGGCACCCTCTTCGGCAATGGGGAGCGCACCGGCAACGTGGACATCGTCACCATGGCCATGAACCTGTTCACCCACGGGGTGGACCCGAAGCTGGACTTCTCGGACATGCCCAAGACGGTGAAATTCTATGAGGAGTTCACCGGTATGTCCGTGGGCTACCGCCAGCCCTACTCCGGTCACCTGGTCTTCGCGGCCTTCTCGGGCTCCCACCAGGACGCCATCTCCAAGGGCATGAAGTTCCGCCAGGAGCGTCAGGAGCCCTTCTGGACCGTCCCCTATCTCCCCCTGGACCCCCACGACGTCAACCGGGAATACGAGACCGATGTCATCCGCATCAACAGCCAGTCTGGAAAGGGCGGTGTCGGCTATATTCTGGAGACGAAATACGGCCTGAATCTGCCGGCGAAGATGCGCGAGGCTATGAGCTATACCGCAAAATCCGTTTCCGATCATCTGCATAAAGAGCTGCGTCCGGATGAGATCTTTGAACTCTTTAAAGATACCTTCGAGAACGTAACGACACCGTACAACATCAACGGCGTTCACTTTAAACAGCTCGATGAGGGCAGAATTGAAGCACAGGTTACCTCCAACTACGAGGGCGGTGAGTATGCAACTGTATATGCAGAAGGAAACGGCCGTCTGAATGCTGTCAGCAACGCGCTGAAACAGCAGTACAATCTGCAGTATGATCTGGTCAGCTATACGGAGCACGCGCTGGAGCAGAGCTCAAGTGCACAGGCAATTGCCTACGTCGGCATCAAAAAGCCGGACGGAATCCTTTCCTGGGGCGCAGGCGTAGATCCGGATATCATCCGCGCTTCCATCGACGCGCTGGTAACTGCAATCAACAACCGATAAGAAAAGAGAGAGCATATGCTGTTTAAAAACAAAATTGAATACACCAAAGGAATGTTTGTGGAGATTTACGGCACCGAGATAAAAAAAGTACGTCTGGTACTGCGGATCATTACAGGGATTGCTGTTGTGGCTGCGATCGCTTTTATGATCTACGGTGCAGCAGCGCGGGGATTTATCATGCCGGGAGACTTCTTCAATCTTGGAATCTCCATTCTGATGGCACTTCTGTGTACGTTTCTGCCGAATCTGATGGCACGTTCACAGATGAAAAAATGCAAAAAGAGAGGACTCCTTGGAGAACGTACCCTTCGTTTTACTGAGCAGGTGCTCACAATGACATACGAAAAAGAGGGCAGAAGCACTGATATTCCGCTCGAAGAGCTGACAAAGGTGACGGAGTTTGACAACTTTATCCGCATCACCATCGGAGGCAGAAGCACCTTTCTCGATAAGAAACGCTTTGAAATCGGAGACGCGGCAGCGTTTGTGACCTGGGCGGAAGATAAAATCGCAGAGAATGCGGAAAAAGAGGAAGAGGCACTCGCACTCGAGGAGACAGAAAGGGAAGCTCCGGCGTTAGAAGACGGCGAAGCAAAAACGGAGGAGTCCGACGAAAATTAAATCATACATTCTGACAAAAAATATTTTGGCAGAATGGTGGAAAATGGCTGTGCATTTTTGTGCACAGTCATTTTTTGTATATTTTTGTTGTTTTTTCATACTTCATCCATTATAATAAGAGGAAGCGTACAGGTAAAACTAATCTGAAACGTATCCGGCCGGGAGTTAGAGAGGCTCTGCCGGGAGTCAAAGTGAAGGAGAGAAAGAGCATGGAAGTATTATACAAAAGTACCAGAGGCAATGGAGAAACCGTAACTGCATCCCAGGCAATCTTAAAGGGTCTGTCCGACGACGGCGGATTATTTGTACCGACCTCCATTCCAGCACTGGATGTTCCCATGGAAAAACTTGCGGCTATGAGCTATCAGAAAGTGGCATACGAGGTAATGAGCCGTTTTCTTACCGACTTTACAGAAGATGAACTGAAAAACTGTATTGCAAACGCATACGATGCAAAATTTGACACAGAGGAAATTGCACCGCTGACAAAAGCAGACGGTGTTTACTATCTGGAGCTGTTCCACGGCGCAACGATCGCGTTCAAGGACATGGCACTTTCCATTCTGCCGCATCTGATGACGACCGCCGCAAAGAAAAACGGCGTGAAAAATGAGATCGTCATCTTAACTGCTACATCTGGAGATACCGGAAAAGCAGCAATGGCAGGCTTTGCAGATGTGCCGGGCACCAGAATTATTGTATTTTACCCGAAGAACGGCGTAAGCCCGATTCAGGAAAAACAGATGGTAACACAGAAGGGCAAAAATACCCACGTTGTTGCCATCCACGGAAACTTCGACGACGCACAGACCGGCGTGAAGAAAATGTTTAACGACAAAGAGCTTGGAAAAGAGCTGGCAGATAAAGGTTTCCAGTTCAGCTCTGCAAACTCGATCAACATCGGAAGACTCGTTCCGCAGGTCGTCTACTACGTATATGCTTACGCAAACCTGGTGAAAAACGGAGAGATTGCAGACGGAGAAAAGATCAATGTAACCGTTCCGACCGGAAACTTCGGAAATATTCTCGCTGCATTCTATGCAAAACAGATGGGACTGCCGATCGCAAAACTGATCTGCGCTTCCAATGAGAACAAAGTTCTGTTTGACTTCTTCCGCACCGGCGTTTACGACAGAAACAGAGACTTTATTCTGACAACATCACCGTCCATGGATATCCTGATCTCGAGCAATCTGGAGCGTCTGATCTACCGCATCGCCGGAAACAGCGAAGCAGCAGACCGCGAGCTGATGCAGGATCTTGCAAAGGACGGAAAATATGAGATCACCGATGCGATGAAAAAAGAGCTGGCAGACTTCTACGGCAATTATGCATCCGAACAGGAGACAGCAGACGCGATTGCAAAACTGTACAGCGATACCGGATATGTGATTGATACCCATACCGCGGTTGCAGCGGCTGTATACGGAAAATACCGCGAGGAAACCTATGACGAAACCAAGACCGTCATCGCATCTACCGCAAGCCCGTATAAATTTACAAGCAGCGTTCTTGCAGCGATTGCACCGGAGTATGACACCCTTCCGGTACTGGAGCAGGTAGACAAGCTGTCTGCACTTGCCAATACCGAGATTCCGCGTGCGATCGAAGAAATCCGTACTGCACCGGTGCTTCATACGACAGAGTGTGATGTAGATCAGATGCCGGAGACTGTTCGGGCGTTTTTGAAATAAGATAAAGCAGGAGCAGAATTTTAAAACAGGCAGAGCACACAGCAGGCTTTGCCTGTTTTTGCAGGGAGAGAAGAATAAATAATGAAAAATAAAGTAATCAGGGGAGTACTGGCGGCAGCCTGCGTGACAACCGCTGTCAGTGCTGCGAACGTATTTGGAGCAGGCACAGAGCAGAGTCTGGTAAATGAGGCTTCTGCTGTTACACAGGAAGAAACAGAAGAAACATCGGAGGCGGAAACCACAGACGAAAATACGCCGGAGATGACAGAAACGGAGACGCCGGATTCGACAGCGGAAAATGCCGCCTCGGATCTTCCGGCGGCAGAAGTACAGAGCGGAAATCCCGAAGAAACGGCGGTATCCGTGCAGGCTGGAAGCTATTACCCATGGGTGAATGAGAACGGGATCTGGTATTTTAAGGATCCGGATGGTACCATTGTCAAAGGAGCCTGGAGAGAGTACGACAAGAACCGTTACTACCTGAATAATGACGGAAAAATGGCGGTCGGCTGGAAAAAACTTGATGGAGCCTGGTATTATTTCCAAAGCTGGGGCGGTGTTTACCGGGATGCCTTTTACACCGTGAAAAATGTACCGTATTATTCTGATGCGGACGGAAAAATGGCGACCGGCTGGAAACTGATCGATGATGTGTATTATTATTTTGATGATCAGGGCGCGATGTACCGGAATCGTTTTTTTGAGTATGACAAGAATACGTATTATGTTGATGCGGATGGAAAAATGGCATCCGGGTTCGAACAGATTGACGGGATCTGGTATTACTTCCGAAGCTGGGGCGGCATGGCACAAAACACCTTTCTGACGCATAAAAATAATATTTATCATGTTGATACGGATGGAAAGATGACGACCGGCTGGCTGCTGCAGGATGGAACCTGGTATTATTTCCGAAGCTGGGGCGGCATGTACCGCAGCACCTTTTTCAAAGCACCGACAGGAAGTGCACTTTACTATGCCGATGAGAACGGAAAGATGGCTGTCGGAAAAAAACAGATCGACGGTGACTGGTACTATTTCAGGGACTGGGGAGGCATGTATCAGAATGCATTCATCAAAAACGGAACGAGTGTCTGCCATGCGGCTGCAGATGGAAAACTGACCGTCGGCTGGCTGCAGCAGGGCAGTACATATTACTATTTTGATGAAACCGGAGAGCAGTATTTTGACCGCTTTTTTGAATATGACAACAATACATATCGTGTGAATGCAGATGGAAAGATGGTAACCGGCTGGCAGAAAATCAATGGTACGTATTATTATTTCCGGGGCTGGGGCGGCATGTACCGTAGTACCTTTTTCCAGCTTGGCGGTGAAACGTATTATGCCGATGCGGATGGAAAGATGGTAACGGGCTGGCTTTCGAAAGAGAACCAGTGGTATTACTTCCGGGAAAATGGTGCGATGTACCGCAATACCTTCTTTACGCATTTAAACAACAGTTACTATGCCGATGCCAACGGCGTGATGGTGACGGGAGAGCGGACTATTAACGGCGCTTCCTATTACTTTAAAGACTGGGGAGGCATGGCAAAGAACCAGTGGCTCAATGCACAGAAACGGATGGTAAGCGGTGATCCGCAGACGGGCTGGTATTACTTTGGAAGCGACGGAAAGATGGTAAAATCGTATTACGCTCTGCTGAAAAAGAACAGCAGCAACTGGTACTACAGCTTTGACGAAAACGGAGTGTGCATTCTCGGCTCAAGCCAGTATGTGCGTGCAAAGGACAGCGTAAGCGGAAAATATTATACGATGGAGCATCAGTATTACACGGATCCGTCTGTGAGTGACCGTGATTTCTTTGCGGCTATCTGCAGTGCGGAGGCGGGTGTCCAGAGAAAAACCGGTATGACGGCAGTTGCGATGGTCATCCGGAACCGGATGGCGGCACAGAATATTTCGCTCCGCACAGCGATTTATAAACAGCAGCAGTTTGAACCGGCGCGGAACGGAAGTCTGACAAACTATCTGACGGGAATTGCGGAGCAGAGCAGTTCGATTATCAATCAGCTGAAAAATAATGGAGCCTACGGTGCAGTGGATGAATCCCAGTCGATCATGGATGCATATCTGAAGAACGGCACAAAACGTGTGATCCCGGGCTTTGGCGATACGAGAGATGATTTTGATTATCTATATTTCATGACTCCGAAAGCATTTAAAAATCTGAATATGGATAAAGAAAAATGTGTGACATATACATACACCTATAAATGGACAACTTCCAGCGGAACAGCGCGGGAAGATTCCCATATTTTCTTTGTGAACTGGGTGAAAAAACAGAGCTGATCGGACGTCATATCGAAAGAAGGGGCGAACAAAAGATGACATTACAGGAAACAATCGAACAGATCCATCCGCTTTCGAAAGAGGCGATGGATCGTGCCAAGGCTCACTGGGACGGCATTGCAAAGCCGCTCCACAGCCTCGGAAAGCTGGAGGACGTGCTCATCCAGATTGCCGGAATCACCGGAAAAGAGGAGATTTCGATTGAAAAAAGAGCACTTCTGACGTTCTGTGCGGACAATGGCGTTGTGGAAGAAAACGTGACGCAGAGCGGTCAGGAAGTGACAGCGACAGTTGCGGAAAATTTTCTGCAGGAGAAGGCGACAGCAGCCATTCTCTGCCGCGGTGCGCATGCGGATCTGTTTCCGATTGATATCGGAATGGCGCGCGATACGAAGGTTCCGCGGTATAAAGTTGCGTATGGAACAAAAAATATGGCAAAAGGTCCGGCGATGACAAGGGAAGAGGCCGTTCGTGCGCTTGAAACAGGAATCGCCGTGGCGGAAGAAAAAATTGCGGCGGGCTATCAGCTGATGGCAACCGGTGAGATGGGCATTGGAAATACGACGACGAGCAGTGCAATGGCAGCCGTTTTCCTGAATCAGCCGGTTCCGGAACTGACGGGACGGGGCGCCGGGCTTTCGAGTGAAGGTCTTGCGCGGAAAATTGCAGCGATTGAAAAAGCAATTGCCATCAATCAGCCGGATCCGTCCGATCCCATCGATGTGCTGGCAAAGGTCGGCGGTTTTGACATTGCCGGCATGGCGGGTGTCTTTCTTGCAGGGGCTGCACATGGCGTTCCGGTTGTGATGGACGGCTTTATTTCCTGTGTGGCAGCGCTTCTTGCTGCACGGATTGCACCGTTTGCAAAGGACTATATGATCGCTTCGCACGTATCGAAGGAGCCGGCGGCGCATCTGCTGCTTGCAGAGCTTGGAAAAGAAGCCTTCCTGCACTGCGATATGTGTCTGGGCGAGGGAACGGGCGCCATCATGCTTTTCCCGATTCTGGATCAGGCAAATGCCGTATACCGCGGCATGGCGACATTTGACGAGGCACAGATCGAAACGTATGTGCCGCTGACTTAAAAAAGGCAGGTGAAACGATGATACATCTGGTTACAGGCGGCAGCGGCAGCGGAAAATCGGCGTATGCGGAGCAGTGTATTCTGGATTTTGGCGGAACACGGAGGGTTTATATCGCAACGATGCAGCCGTTCGGTGCGGAAGGGCAGGCGCGTATTGCACGCCACCGGAAGATGCGCGCGGCAAAGCAGTTTTCGACGATTGAGTGTTATACGAATTTAAAAGAAGTGGAGCTGGAACCGGGAAGCGATGTGCTGCTCGAATGTATGTCGAATCTCACGGCAAATGAAATATTTGATCCATCCGGGGCGGGAAAAGCGCGGGCGGAGGAGGAAATTCTTGCGGGCGTTTCCCGTCTGGCCCATCAGGCGCGGAATCTGGTTCTGGTGACGAATGAAATTTTTTCGGACGGATACCGATATGAGGAGGAGACGATGGAATACCAGCGGATCCTGGGAAACATTAATGTACGTCTGGCAGAGATGGCGGACTGTGTGACCGAGGTTGTGTATGGGATTCCCGTCAGAATAAAAAAAGAATAAGATGAAAACGATATGGAATAACTTTAAAGTGGCGTTTGCCATGTACTCGAAAATCCCGATGCCGCCGGCAGACTGGGAAAAAGAGAACATGAAATATGCGTTGTGTTTCTTTCCGTGGGTCGGACTGGCTGTCGGTGCAGTTTCGGCGGTGCTTTTCTGGCTGCTGCAGCAGATTGGCGCGGGAAGCATGCTGCGGGCTGCAGTGCTGACGGCAGTTCCGGTTCTGGTGACGGGCGGCATTCACCTCGACGGCTATCTGGATACGATGGATGCGTTAAGTTCCTGGAGAGAAAAACAGCGCCGACTGGAAATCTTAAAAGACCCGCACGCCGGAGCATTTGCGATTATTATGGGATGTCTGTATTTTGTACTGTACGCGGGCGCAACCGGAGAACTTGTCTGGAAGATTTTTCCGGCGTATGCATTTGGCTTCGCAGTTTCGAGATCGTTCAGCGGTCTTTCGATCGCGTTTTTTCCAAATGCCAATCCGAAAGGAACAGCGGCAGCGTTTGGCATGAGCGCAGAGAAAAAAAGAACGGCGGCGGTGCTTGTTGTGACGATTTTTGCCGTGACGGCGCTCTCAGCTTCATTTTGCGTCTGGGCGGCACTGGATGTACTGGTTGTATCGGCACTGGTATTCTGTTATTATAAATGGAAAAGCAGTAAGTATTTTGGAGGAATTACAGGAGATCTCGCAGGCTATTTCCTTTCGCTCTGTGAGCTGGCACAGCTCCTGTCTCTTGTGGTACTTTCTCTTGGAATGGAGAACTGGAAATGAAATTAGTAATTGGAGGGGCTTTTCAGGGAAAGCTTGACTTTGCAAAAAAGATGACCGGAAAAGAAACAGGATGGGCCGATGGGGCAGCAGTTTCGAAAGAGGAGCTGTCGGCATGTTCCGGCGTATATGATTTTCAGGAACTAGTCCGCAGATGGCTCCTTCTGGAAGAGGAGACCGGGACTGCACCGGAAGCGGAACTGGAAGAACTGCTGCAGAAAAATCCGGAAATCTGCATTGTTACGAATGAACTCGGTTACGGAGTGGTTCCGATCGAACCCTTCGACCGGAAATGGCGGGAAAAGACGGGGCGCATCTGTACGGAGCTGGCAGCAAAGGCTGATTCGGTAACCCGTGTGGTGTGCGGAATCGGAATCCTGCTGAAAGGTGAGGAAAAACATGATTAAAATTGCAATGATCCGCCATGGAAAAACCTATGGCAATACATTAGGACGGTATATCGGCGTGACGGATGAACCACTGTGTGAGGAAGGGAAAAAAGAGCTGGAACAGCGGACGATGGATACCGTTGAGCTTCTGTTCGTCAGCCCGCTGAAACGGTGTCTGGAAACGGCAGACGTTCTGTATCCGTACGCCAAACAGGTCAAAATCCCGGAATTTGCAGAGTGCAATTTTGGTGAGTTTGAGAACAAAAATTATCAGGAATTAAAAGATAATCCGAAATACCAGGAGTGGATTGATTCCATGGCGACGCTTGCCTTTCCGGGCGGTGAGAGCCCGCAGCAGTTCAAGGACCGCTGCATCGCCGGCTTTGACAAGATGGTGGATACGTGTATCCGCCGCCATTACCGCAACGTGGCGATGGTGGTGCACGGAGGCACGATCATGAGTATCCTTGAGCAGTACGGCGTGCCACAGAAGAGTTACTATGACTGGCGAGTAGAAAACGGCTGTGGATATCATCTGTATCTCTCGGAGCAGAACTGGAAAATGGGCCGTAGAGAAGCTGTGGTGGAATCGGAGATAAGGCGGTAAACAAAAATGGTGACAGCAGAATGCCATGCCCATATTTTTATGGACGGTGTGGATTACAAAAAGGCGGCGGCAGCGCATGAAAACGGCCCGCGGGAGGATCTGATCCGGGAACATCTGGCGGCGTATCAGAAGGCAGGGATTTCCTATGTGCGTGACGGCGGAGATCCGTACGGGGCGGGTGTTCTTGCACGGAGCCTTGCGCCGGAGTACGGGATCACATACCGCACACCGGTTTTTGCGATTCACAGGGCGGGCCGTTATGGAAAAATTGTCGGACGCGCATTTTCAGACTGGAAAGAGTATTGTACGCTTGTGCGTGAAGTACGCCGTGCGGGCGGAGATTTTATCAAGATCATGACGACGGGAATCCTGGATTTCGCGACAAAGGGGCATGTGACCAGTGAGCCGCTTTCCAGGAAAGAGGTTTTTGCAATGACAGCTGCGGCGCATGATGCGGGGCTTTCTGTGATGGCGCATGTGAACGGCGCACAGGCTGTGATGGATGCGGCAGAGGCAGGCGTGGACTCGGTTGAACACGGGAACTTTCAGGATGAAGAGAGCATCTGCTGTATGGCAGAGCATGCAACAATCTGGGTGCCGACAATTGTGACGGTTTCGAATCTTCTGGAGAACGGCAGATATCCGGCTGAAACGCTGGCGTGGATTTTTGAGACGCAGAAAAAAGGTCTGCAGCTCGCATTTGAAAAGGACGTTGTGCTTGCGGCGGGAAGTGATGCCGGCGCATACGGCGTACTTCACGGAAAAGGAATCCGGGAAGAAGAGAGTGTAATGCGAAAAATCCTTGGGGCAGAAAATGGGCAGGAGCTGGAAAAGCGGCTTGCGTTTGGAGAAAAAAAGCTCCGGGAAAAGTTCTGAAAATTTTCTGCGTTTCAGGCTTTAGAAAAAATTTAGAATTAAACGGGCAGACAATGCTTGCGTTTTCGCCCGGACTGTGGTAAGTTTGAATTACTTTTACAAGAACTTTAGAGAAAATGAAACAGGGATATTCTGAGACAGAGGGTAAATGCTATCCTCTGTTTTTTGCGTGCAAAAATGACTGTCTGGATATCCGCATCGACGGAAGGGAGCAAATGAAAGCAAAAGGAAAACTGGGGCTGCAGGGCTTTCTTTCCTTCCTTTTTCTGGCGGCGGGATGGTATCTGATGCAGTATTTCTGCGCCTATGTCGTACTGTCCGGGTCCATGGAACCGGAGATCCCGACGGGATCTGTTGTGGTTGTGGATGGACGGAAGAAGGAATGGAATCCGGGGGATGTGATTACCTACCGGAGAGGAAATATGGTGGTGACACACCGGATCGTGGAAAAGAGCGAGGAAGGATACTATACTAAGGGGGATGCCAACGCGGAGGAAGATGCAGGCATCGTTTTGGAAAAACAGGTGATCGGGAATGTGATCGTAGCTCTTCCCTGGCTTGGCTTTGGTATCATCTGGCTCCGGCAGAGAGGAACACTCTTTTTTCTGGCCGTGGGAGCGGTGATGCTTTTTACAATCCGGCAGCTTTGGCACGGTAGAAAAATCATGCAGGAAAACAAGTTATAAAAAGAATTAGCAAAATTATTTAGGAAAACAGGAGGAATTGATCTATGAAAAAACAGCGGAAAATCGTATTCTGGGCAGCATCACTGCTTCTGACAGGAGCCCTGGCAGCGGGCGGAACACTGGCGTATCTGACGGATAAGGATTCTGTGACGAACCAGTTTGTTGTGGGAAAAGTAGATATCGAAGGAAATGAACCATCGTACGCACCGGATACGGACGGAAAGACCAATCATATTGTGCCGACCCAGGTGATTCCGAAGGACCCGCGTATCAAAAATAAAGGTAAAAATGATTCTTACGTCTATATGGATGTTTCCATACCAATCGCAAAAGTGATCGTTGCAGATACATCCGGAAACCGTTTAAACGGCGGGGCAGCCGTCGATACGGAACTGTTTTCGATGAATCAGCTTTCGAAAAAATGGGTGCTGATGTACAAGAAAAAACAGAACAATTCGATGGTATATACATATCTCTACAATGAAGTGCTCGCAGCTGGCAAAACGACGGATCCTTTATTTACGAGCGTGACAGCAGCTAATATCGTGGAAGGGCAGCTGGATGAAAAAGAGGTCGATATTCCGATCAATTATTATGCAATCCAGGCGCTGAATACCGGTGAGGGAAGTACGGCTGCCGAGCGGGCAGCAAAGGCCTGGGAGAAGTATGTAAATCAGAATAATGGGCAGAAGGGGCAGGTAACGGCACCGCAGTCGGAGCCGGAACAGACAGAAGCACCTGGAATTTAAGCAGTTTTCTGGGGGACAAAAGATGAAGAAAAAGACGAAACGGCTGTTTTTCCTTGCGGGTGCGGCCGGGTGTACGATGGCGGCAGCCATTTGGCTGCTGCCGGGAACTTCGGCGTATTTTACAGATCACGAGAGTGTCTGGAATCGTATGGTGTTCGGACATAATACAAGTACTATCGATGAAGAATTTCCGACACCGACGCCCGTACCGCCAGGGAAAAGTGTGGTAAAGAGAGTAAAAATCAGAAATGAAGGTTCCGTTGCCTGCTATATTCGAGCGGCACTTATATTCAGTGAACCAATTGAAGCGATTGAGGGACTTGATACGGAAAACTGGGTAAAAGGAGAAGATGACTACTATTATTACAAAAAACCGGTTTCAGAAGGCGAAAGCACGACGGAATTGTTTACCGGAATCCGCGTTGCAAAAGAAATGGAACAGAAAGAACTTGAGGTTTCGGTCTATGAGGAATCGGTGCAGATCCAGAAGGGGAATATGGTATTTCACGGCTATCGGGAGGCATGGGATGCTTATGAGAGAGGTGGTCAGACATGAAAGGAAAACGCGTCAGGATCGGATGTGCGGCGGCAAGTCTTCTGATGGGAATCAGCGGAACGTATGCATATTACCGGAGCAGTGTTGAGACCATTAACAAAATAGCTGTCGGAGATGTAAATATTGGAATCTGGGAATATGAGGAAGACGGGGATGGAGAAAAGAAGTATGAGGGACCGGAAAACGGCATTGTACTGCCTTCCCAGGTGATTTCAAAAATTCCGCGGATCACCAATTATGCTGAACCATGCTATGTCCGGGTAAAGCCTGTGTTTGATGAGGAAGAAACGCAGGATTACCGTCTGGGGGAAGAGGACCTTGGGGGAATCGAGGACGTCTGGCTGAAAGCAGGAGAGTATTATTATTATCCCAAAGTGCTGGGAAAGCAGGAATCTGTCGATTTTTTCCGTACAATCACCATTCCATCTGCGTGGACCAGTGAGGCGGAGGGACAGGTGCTGTCCGTTGAAATCCAGGCGGAGGCCGTACAGGCAGCGAATGTGACGCCGGATTTTACGGCAGAAGCTCCGTGGGGAGAAGAACTGGAAATTGAACAGTGTGTCCACGAGGCGGATAATACCGTTTCGGAGGTTTCGCAGCAGAGCTTCCTCACCGTTTCGTACGAAGGAGCAGCGCGGAATCTGATTTTGGCACCCGACAATTTCTTTCGGAACTTTCCAGTGCTGATGCCGGGAGATGAATGGGAAGATACGTTCACACTGGTGAACACGACAGCAAGCCGTGCAGAATTTTTTCTGCGGACGGAACTTCCGGAAGAACTCAGTGAAACAGAAAAAGAACTGCTTTCCAAGGTGAAACTGGAAATACGAGAGGGAGACAGCATGATTTATGAAGGTGATTTAGAGAGTGAGGGACTATGGGCAGCAAAAAGTCTTGGAATATGCAGTCCAGATGAACGGAAAGAAATCTGTTTTTCAATCCGTGTGCCGTCAGAACTTGGAAATGAATGGGCACTTCGGAAAAGCGGGGTAAAATGGATTTTTTCTGTCGAAGGAGAAGATCTGCCGCAGGAAGAAGGCCCCTCTATCTGGCACAGCGCGCCAAAAACAGGTCTGCGCGATCCGTCAGCAGCGATCCCCATTGGAATTGCCGTGACAGGAGCCTTCCTGTTTCTTACCGCGGGCCGGTCTGAAAGGAGGAAAGAATGAAAAGAGCAAAGAAAAGCTTCTGGTTTCTCGCAGGAATTCTGCTGTTGTTGGGATTTTGTTTTCGGGAAGATGTTCTGGCTTCGAGTCTTACGAGTCTTCCTTCTCTTTCGAAAGCCGGAATCGGAGAAGTTGTATCATCGGACTCTGTTATTGACGGCCGATATGATTTTACCCCGCTGATCGGAAGTGAGACAAAAATCCGTTTTGGAAGTACAGATGGAAGTACCTGGGACAATCTGTTCTGCAAAAACGGAGAGAGCCATTCGGAATGCTGTTCCACATGGTGGCCGGCGGCCGATGTGAAGGGATGGAGTAATCTCCGTTCTTTCACGCCGCTGGAGTCGAAAAAAGGAAAAATGTATGCGGAATATACGAATGTTGGAGAGTGCCACGGGGAAAATGTAACGATGCGGATCTGGCTGGAAGACTGGCAGAACACGGTTGTACCATCAGGGTATGAGGACGTGGATGCGGTAGTCGTGGCGATTGACCACAATAAGCCGGTCATTGATATTAAAGGTCTGCTCTGGATCAAGGTACGGTTTGCTTATTACGACAGTAAAGGAAATCCTCTGAATGTGAAAGGATATTTTACACTTTCAGATCTGGACTTTAAGCAGGGCTTTTATCTGGCTGATGAGACAGAACATATCTATCTGACGAAGGAGGCAGATGCCAGAATCGTCTACGATGCCAGAACAGAAGCGATCTGGTCGGCAAGACGCGGCTCTGAGCCGGACGGTGGAACAACTCCGGAAAATTCGGAAGGCTGGGTTACATTTACCTTTGAAGGAAATTCCCAGACGATGATTTTCTATGATGGAGGCACTAACGACGCGGTAACTGGTCCTGGCGGTGGAGTGAAAGCACCGAAAAAATGGCCGGATAATTTTGTAAACGATACTTCCAGTACGTACAACAACTGGCATGGAGCATCCCGGGAAACGGGAATAACTGTTGTGCCGTGGAATACTTCGGAATTTGGTTACACAGCGAACGTTCCCTGTCATCTGTCGAAAGTAGGAGATCTTGTAGTGAAAAAAATGGATGCAGAGACAAAAGAAGCTATTTCGGGTGCAGAATTTACCGTGTACCGCTGGAAAAACAACACCTGGAGTGAATTCAAAAAGATGAACTGGGTGAAAAAAACGGGTTCTTATCTGCTGGAGGGAATTCTGGATACAGACAGTGAAAATGGAAAATTCCGTGTTGTGGAGACAAAGAATCCAGCTGGTTATGCAGGAAGCTGGGAGCAGGAATTTTCCATTGACAAGGAAGGCATGCAGACGATCCATCTGGAGGCAGAAAACACAAGAAAAACAGGCTCACTGAAGATAAAAAAGACGGAAGAAAACTCAGGGAAAGCACTTTCTGGTGCAACATATCAGGTGATTGCGAGCGGAGCAATTACAACGGTAAACGGAACAGTGCTGTTTCCGGATCAGGCGGTAGCAGCTGTGCTGAAAACGGATGAAAATGGAGAGGCGTTCAAAGACGGGCTGGAGTACGGAACGTATCTTGTGCGGGAAACGGCGGCTCCAAATGGATATGTGCTGGATCCGACGGAAAAGAAAATAACGATCGGGGAACAAAACGCACAGATCACACTGACGTTTACAAACTGGAAGAACCGTTTTGTTCTGCAGAAAGTAAGTCAGGGAGACGGAAAAGTGCTTCAGGGAGCAGCTTTTCGTATCTGGACGAAAGATGGAAGTTTTGATGAGACAAAAAAGACGGATGCAAATGGAAAAATTGAGCTGACGGGACTTTTGGACGGTGTCTGGTACTATCAGGAGACAGCATCTCCGAAGGGCTATCTGCTGGACAGCACATGCCGGGAATTTGTGGTAGAAAACGGAAAAATTGACGGTAAATCGGAACTGTCGGTGACGGTCGAAAATGATGGAACACATCTGACAATTGAAAAAATAGATGCAGAGAGCGGAAAACGAATTTCCGGCGCAAAGCTGGTATTAAAAGATATGGATGGAAACCGTGTGGACAGCTGGATTTCAGGAGGAAGCGGCCCGCATGAACTGGAAAAATTAAAGCCGGGTTCTTATGTCCTTGTGGAGGAGGCCGCGCCGGATGGATACCTTGCGGCAGAACCGGTTTCGTTTGTGCTGGAGGCAAAACAGGAAGTGCAGACCGTGACGATGAAGGATCTTGCATGTGAAACCTTGACGATTACAAAGAAGATCAAGGCGGATGAGATTACATGGGCGCATGGAAATCCAACGTTTCTGTTTTCCGTGAAGGGAAAGGATCTGTATGGAAAAGAACATACATACCAATGCTATCTTACGTTTACAAAAACACAGGTGGAGAAAACGACAGATCAGGACGGCTACACGGAACAGTCGGTACAGATCCGGGGAATTCCGGCAGGAAACGATTACCGGGTACAGGAGAAGAAGGTGCTGCGGTATTCGCTTATGCAGGTGACAGGTACGAAGAATGTTACCGTGAAAAAACTAGAAGAGCCGGCATATGGAAAAGATCCTGCGCGCGTCTTTTCGGTATCGGTAAATCTTTGCGGACATCCCAAAGAAAGTGAGGTTGTATTTGAAAATCAGAAATACCGCTGGGATGATTATGGACACAACAGTATTGTAAAAAACCGGATTCCGGTTGAATAACAAAACGGAAAAACATTCCACCATCGGTTCGGGTGGTGGAATGAAAACAAAATGGAGAGAGAAAAAATCAGCAGAAAAAGAAGAGGGATTGCAGTTCTGACATTGGCGGCGCTTTTTTTCTGGTATCTGCCGCAGATTCAGGTAAGCCGGCAGATTCGAAAAGAACAGGAAGAAGCGGTGGAGATGTATGTCAGAGAAGAAAAAGAAGAGAACAAAGAGGAAAACGAAAAAAGCGAAGAAGTGCAGGAGCAGGAACCGGGCAGTACAGATCAAAATCTGTTTCGGACAATTGATTTTGCAGGACTTCGATCAAAAAATAGAGAAATCTGCGCGTGGCTCTGGATTCCGGGCTGCGCCTTAGATGTTCCGGTTGCGCACGGGCAGGATAACGGATATTATCTGACACACGATGCGTTTTGCAGGGAGCGGATTTACGGCAGTATTTTTGCACCGTGCGATACACCGGAGGATTTTTCTGAACGTCACACGATTTTATATGGGCATAATATGCGGGATGGAACGATGTTCGGAGGATTGAAAAAGTATCGTGAGGCGTCGTGGGAACAGGAATTTCCGTATCTGTACCTGTATTTGCCGGGTGAAGCATGGCAGTGCCGTATTTGGAGTGTGGAGGAGACGGATGCCAAAAGTGATGTTTACCGGCTGGGAGCATGGAGCGATGCGGACTGGAATGCATGGGTACAGGAAAGAAAAGAAAACAGCATTATCTTTGGCAGCGGTGAGGAAAAGGAAGTTCAAAAGATACTTACCCTTTCCACCTGCATTGGTGACGGCAGCAGTTCACAGAGACTGGCTGTACATGCGGCGGTGGAGATGGTTTTTGCAACAAAATCTGGAAGGGAAGAGGGTTCTGTGCTAAAATAAGACAGAATCAAAAGATTTATGATACAGAGCAGGAAAAAGGATGGCGATAAGACATGAAAGAACTGTACACGACGGCAGGAATTTTTGTGGTTCTGATATTGCTGGGAGTTTGGATGGTACAGAATAACAGAAATGAACAGGAAAAGAAGCTGGTACAACTGCGGAAGAAATGGGGAAAAAAGCAGGAGAAACGGACGGCACGGGAAAAGAAAGAAAAACTGGAAGCGTGTCTGAGACGAAAAGCAGGGGAAAGCTTCTGCGTGGACGCGATTACCTGGAATGACCTGGATCTCGATGCGGTTTTTGACACAGTTGACCACACAGTGTCGGTGTGCGGGGAAGAATATCTGTACACGGCGCTTCGGATGCCGGTCACAACAACAGAAATCAGGGAAGAGCGGGAACGGCTGATGAAGATTTTTGCAGAGAACCAAAAAGCCAGAGAAGCAGTGCAGAAAGCACTTCTTTTGATGGGAAAAGAAAAGATGAATCCGCCGACAGAAGAAATAGCCGTACTGATGGAGGCGGAGCCGGGAGAGAAGGGGAAATATCTTCTGATGGCCGGTATTGCTGTGCTTGGAATTGGACTGCTGTTTGTACTGCCTCCGCTGGGTGTGGCTGTTCTGTTTGCTTCTATGGTCGGCAACGGACTGATGCATGGAAGGGAGAGCAAAAAGCTGGAGAGTGCATTAAAAGCGTTTGGCTGTATCCTGCGGCTGCAGCGGACAGCCAGGGAACTTGGAAAAGAAAAAATTTCCGGATTGGAAAGGTATCAGAAGCGTCTGGAAGAACAGGAAAAACAACTCCGTCCGATTACAAGAAAATGCAGAACACTTGTGAATACGAAAGAATCGCAGGGCGGTGCAGCAAACATGATTTTTGCATACTTTCACACGTTCTTTCTGCTGGATCTGATCGAGTATTCTTCGGTTGTTTCCGGAGTGAAATCGTATGAAAAAGCGATTCTGCAGATGGCAGAGGATCTTGGACTCCTGGACTTTGCACTGTCTGCAGCATCGTACCGGGAGAGCCTTTCGTATTACTGCCGGCCGGAATTCCTGGATGAGAAAAAGGCGGGCTGTCGGATCGATGTGGAGGAGCTTTATCATCCGCTTCTGACACATCCGGTGGCAAACAGTCTGTATGCGGAGGGCGGAATTCTGCTGACCGGCTCGAATGCGTCGGGAAAATCCACATTTATGAAAAACATGGCAGTGAATGCGATTCTGGCACAGGCACTGAACACGAGTCTTTCGAAGCGGTACCGCGGTGTTGTGTGCCGGATCATGACATCCATGGCACTCCGCGATAATCTGGCACAGGGAGAGAGTTACTTTGTTGTGGAAGTAAAATCTTTAAAACGGATTCTGGAGGCAAGCCGTGAAAAAACACCGCTTCTGTGCGTCATTGATGAGGTGCTGCGGGGAACAAACACGACGGAGCGGATTGCAGCGTCAGAGAGTGTGCTTGCTGCCCTGCGCCGTGCAAATGTGCTCTGTCTTGCAGCAACACATGATACTGAACTGACGTATCTGCTGGAAGATCTCTACACCAATTATCATTTTGAAGAGCAGATTACCGCGCAGAGTATTTTCTTCCCGTATCGCCTGGAACAGGGGCCGGCAAGAGGAAAGAATGCGATTGCGCTGCTTGGAAATATGGGAATTGATGAAAAAATTGTAAAACAGGCAGAAAGAAGAGCTGCGGAGTTTGAAACAACAGGAAGCTGGGAAAAGAATAAGTTTCTGAGATAGAAAAACAGCCGGGAAAAATTGATCTTTTTTGAAAAAATATGCGAAAATGGTTCAGCATTTTTTCATTGTGTGTTATGATAAAATAGATCGCGTGATCCGGCAGAAAAACCGCCGGATCTGTTAAGGAGAAAAACATGAGCAGGACAGGCTTAGAAGATGCATATATTATGCGCGGCAGCAAGAAACTCCGCATGGGATATACGACGGGTTCCTGCGCTGCAGCGGCAGCGCGGGGAGCGGCGTTTATGCTGCTTTCCGGGAAAGAAATACAGGAAGTGAAAATCCATACGCCAAAGGGCATTGTTCTGAATCTGGAATTGCTGGATATCCGGAGAAGTGCCGAAAAAGTAAGCTGTGCCGTCCGAAAAGACGGCGGGGATGATCCGGATGTGACAGATAAAGCATTGATTTACGCGGAAGTGACGTTTGGAACAGAAGAGGGAATTGTAATCGATGGAGGATTCGGCGTCGGGCGTGTGACAAAGCCGGGGCTGGATCAGCCGGTCGGAAACGCGGCGATCAACCATGTACCGCGCCAGATGATCCGCGAGAATGTGGAGGAGATTCAGAAAAAACTCGATGATTTCCGCGCATTGCAGGTTGTCATCTCCGTACCGGAAGGGGAAGAACTGGCAAAGCATACGTTCAATCCGAGACTTGGCATCACCGGCGGCATTTCAATCCTTGGAACGAGCGGGATTGTAGTGCCGATGAGCGAGGAGGCGCTGATTTCCACGATCCGCGTCGAGATGGAAATGCGGAAAGCACAGGGTGACCGCGTTCTTCTGGTGACACCGGGAAATTACGGACAGGACTTCTTAAAAACGTATCCGTGGGTCCGTGCAGACCATTCCGTTAAGTGTAGTAATTACGTCGGAAAAACACTGGAATTTGCAGCTGAGCTCGGCTTTGACGCCATCCTTTTTGTGGCACATCTTGGAAAATTTGTCAAGGTGTCCGGCGGAATTATGAATACCCATTCCCACGAGGCAGACTGCCGTGCGGAGCTTCTTACGGCGCAGGCGGTGCGTGCAGGGGCGGATCTTGCACTGGCAAAAAAACTGCTGGAGACCGGAACGACGGAAGAAGCGGTGCAGATTTTAAAGGAAGCAGGATGCCTGAAAGAGACCATGGAAAAAGTGACAGAAAAAATTGCTTTTTACATGAATTACCATATTGAGGGCAGAGTGCAGACGGAGGCGATTGTTTTTTCAAGCAATGAGGGCCTGCTCGGGGAAACCTCGGGAGCGGGAGAACTTCTGGAGCGCCTGCGGGAGCAGGAAGAAAAAGAAAACAGAAAAGAGTAAAAACAAAATGACAGGAATTTTATTTGGAACAGGAATCGGACCGGGAGACCCGGAGCTTATGACGTTAAAGGCCGTCCGTCTGATCCGGGAAAATGATACGATTGCAGTACCAGGAGAGAAACCGGAAGAGAGCATTGCCTACCAGATTGCTGTTCAGGCAGTGCCGGAACTGGCAGAAAAAGAGCTCGTTGCTATTCCAATGCCGATGACAAAGAATGCCAAAGAACTGGAGGAAAATCACCGGCGCGGTGCAGAAAAAATAGAGGAGCTGCTGGATGCAGGAAAAAACGTAGTATTTCTGACACTCGGAGATCCAACCGTGTATTCTACCTACCTTTATGTACACAAACGGGTACTGGAAGACGGTTACGATGCGAGAATTGTAAGCGGTGTTACATCGTTCTGCGCGGCAGCAGCATCTCTTTCCGAGGGACTGGTGGAAAATTCCGAAGAACTGCATGTGATTCCGGCGTCTTATCAGATTGAAGATGCACTGGAACTTTCAGGAACAAAGGTTCTGATGAAAGCGGGTAAAAAGATGCCGGCTGTGAAACAGTTCCTGAAGGAAAAGAACTGCCGGGCGGTGATGGTAGAAAACTGCGGCATGGATACGGAACAGAAGTATTTCAGCGCGGAAGAAATCCCGGACCAGGCAAGTTACTATTCACTGATTATTGTAAAAGAAAAGAGGAAAAAATAGATGGTACATTTTATTGGAGCGGGCCCTGGAGCCCCGGATCTGATTACGGTAAGAGGACAGAAGCTGCTTGGTGAGGCGGACATTATCATTTATGCAGGTTCTCTTGTCAATCCGGCACTGCTGGATCTGAAAAAAGAGGGCTGTGTGGTATATAACAGTGCAACCATGACGCTGGAGCAGGTGATTGATGTTATGAAAGAGGCCGAAAGCAAAGGCCAGACTGTGGCAAGACTCCACACGGGAGATCCGTGCCTGTACGGTGCAATCCGCGAACAGATTGATGCGCTCGATGCCCTTGGAATCGCTCACGATGACTGTCCGGGTGTCAGCTCTTTCTGCGGAGCGGCTGCTGCCCTTGAAATGGAATATACGCTGCCGGATATCTCCCAGAGTGTTGTCATCACCAGAATGGCCGGAAGAACACCGGTTCCGGAGCGGGAGAGCATTGCGTCTTTTGCGGCACATCAGGCAACGATGGTTGTATTCTTAAGCACGGGACTCTTAGAGGAACTTTCCCGTGAGCTGATTGCAGGCGGCTATACGGCAGATACTCCGGCAGCGATCGTTTACAAAGCAACCTGGCCGGAGGAGAAGACGTTCGTCTGCACCGTTGGAACACTTGCCGAGACGGCGAAAAAGAACCAGATCACCAAGACAGCGCTGATGATCATCGGAAATGCCGTTTCCCAGGGAAATTACCGCAGAAGTGATCTGTACAATCCGGCGTTTACCACCGAATTCCGAGAGGCAGAAAAATAAGATGAAAATAGCCATAGCAAGTTTTACAAGAAACGGATGCGTCTGGAATCAAAAACTCTGTGCGGCACTGAAAAAACACAGCTGTGAAGGATATGCACTGGAAAAGTACGGGAAAGAAGCGGGAATTCCTGCGATTGCACCGTCGCTTCCTGCATGGACAGAGCGCATGTTTCAGGAAATGGATGCGATTTTGTTTATCGGGGCGTGCGGGATTGCGGTGCGCAGTATTGCACCGTACGTGAAAAGTAAAAAGACAGATCCGGCGGTTCTGTGTATGGATGAACAGGGAAAGTTCGTGATTTCATTACTTTCCGGCCATATCGGCGGGGCAAACGAGCTGACGGAAGAAGTTGCAGCTGTAACGGGTGCGGTTCCGGTCATTACAACGGCAACGGATGTCAATCACAAGTTTGCGGTCGATGTCTTTGCTGTAAAAAATCATTGTGAAATTTGTGAGATGGAGCTGGCAAAAGAGGCAGCGGCGCTTCTGGTGGACGGAAAAACGGTTGGATTCTGCAGTCGTTTTCCGGTGGAGGGAACAAAACCGGAGGAACTGATCCCGGAAGAGGCGGCAAAACCGTCGATGGGAATCTGCATTACCACATCGGAAGAGGATTCGCCATATGAGAGAACACTTCACCTGATCCCGAAGGTGATCACCGTCGGCATCGGCTGTAAGAAGAATACACCGGCCGGCCGGATTGAAGAAAAGGTTCTTGCGGCACTTGCGGCGGCCGGGATTTCTCCAAAAGCAGTTCGACAGGCGGCAAGTATTGATCTGAAAGCGCAGGAGCCGGGAATTCTGCAGCTGGTGGAAAAGTATGGCTGGCAGTACCGGACCTTTTCTGCAGAAGAACTGGAAACAGCGGAGGGGGAATTTACGCCGTCTCCGTTTGTGAAGAAGATTACAGGAATTGACAATGTCTGTGAGCGCAGCGCAGTTCTCGCCGGCGGCAGACTGATAAAGAAAAAAAAGGCAGCGGACGGTGTAACAGTTGCACTGGCTGCGGCGGACTGGAGGGCAGTATTTTGAGTACAATTTTTGTCGTGGGCATCGGCCCCGGAGCATATGAAAAAATGACGATCGAGGCGGCGGATGCGCTGCGGAACTGCGATGTGATCATCGGCTATACCGTCTATGTGGATCTGGTAAAAGAACATTTTGCAGGAAAAGAATTTCTGACGACACCGATGCGGAAAGAGGTGGAGCGCTGCCGTCTAGCATTTGAAACTGCGGCAGAGGGAAAACAGGTTGCTATGATCTGCAGCGGAGATGCCGGCGTTTACGGTATGGCAGGTCTGATGTATGAGCTTTCGGAAGAATGGCCTGATATTGAAATTAAGGTAATTCCAGGCGTGACCGCCGCAACGGGAGGCGCTGCCGTTCTTGGTGCACCGTTGATCCACGACTTCGCCCTGATCAGCCTGAGCGATCTTCTGACACCGTGGGAGAAAATTGAAAAACGTCTTCTGCTGGCATCGGAAGCGGATTTTGTCATCTGTCTTTATAACCCGGGAAGCCATAAGAGAGCGGATTATCTGGAAAAAGCGTGTGATCTGATGCTTCGTTACAAAGCGCCGGAAACCGTCTGCGGAATCGTAAGCCAGATCGGAAGAGACGGGGAGACGAGCCGGACCATGACGCTTGCAGAACTTCGCAATACAAAAGTGGATATGTTTACGACGGTATTTATCGGAAACAGTCAGACAAAGGAAATCCGGGATCACATGGTAACGCCGAGGGGATATCGCTATGAATAAAGTAATCGTCTTTGCCGGAACGACGGAAGGCCGGGAGATCTGCAGTTTTCTGAAGAAATATGAGATTGCATCCCTTGCCTGTACGGCGACAGAATACGGCAAGTGCCGGATCGAGGAGGGCGGTGCCCTGACGGTTCGAAGCGGAAGACTGACAGAAGAAGAGATGGAACAGCTTTTTGGCGAAGAACAGCCGGAAATGGTTATCGATGCAACCCATCCGTATGCCGATCTTGTGTCGGAAAATATCCGGTCTGCATGTGAAAAAGCAGGAAAAACGTATCTTCGGCTGCTGCGGCCGTCGCTTGCGGCAGATCCATCCTGCGTCATGGTCGATACGACAGAAGAAGCGGTATCGTATCTGGCGGGCACAGAGGGAAAGATTCTGGTGACAACAGGAAGCAAGGAACTCGCAAAATTTGCAGAGCTTCCGGATTATAAAAACCGTGTGTATGCCCGGGTGCTGCCGTTGCCAGGCGTAATTGCATCCTGCGCGGAACTTGGATTTGATGCCGCACATACCATAGGCATGCAGGGACCGTTTTCTATGGACATGAACGTTGCAATGCTGCAGTCGTTCCATGCCGAATGGATGGTAACGAAGGAATCCGGAAGAAACGGCGGCTTTGAAGAAAAAATTGAGGCAGCAAAAAAGGCCGGTGTCCGTGTCGTTCTGATCGGCCGTCCGAAAGAGGAAGAAGGACTCTCGGAGGACGAGGTCAAGCGGTATCTCGTTGAAAAATTTGATCTGTCCGTGAAACGGGACGTCGTGATCGCCGGAATCGGACCTGGTGCAGAAGCGCAGATGACGCTGGCGCTCGTAGACGCGTGTGAGCAGGCGGATGTGCTGATCGGTGCGGGACGCATGACAAAAGCAGTAGAAAAATATCAGAAGCCAATGCTTGCAGAATACAGCCCGGAAAAGATTTACGAGTATCTGAAGGCGCACCCGGAATATGAAAAGATTGTTCTTCTGCAGTCGGGTGATGTCGGCTTTTACAGCGGAGCAAAGAAACTTCAGGCCGTCCTTGCGGAAGATGCGGATTTTTCTGTCCGTGTAGAGCCGGGAATTTCTTCGCTGGTTTATTTCTGTGCCAAAATCGGAGTGTCCTGGGAGGATGCAGCATTTGTGAGCCTGCACGGACAGCACTGCAACTTTCTGGAGACGGTCCGCCGAAACCGGAAAACTCTGGCGATCGCCGGCGGAAAGGGCAGTGTCAGGGAAATCTGCCAGACGTTAAGTTCGTACGGCTGGGAGCAGATTGTGCTGCATGTGGGAACGGATCTGTCGTATCCGGAAGAACAGATTGTGACAGGAACCCCATTCGAACTTGCTAAAATGGAGTTTGCTCCGCTTGCGGTTCTTCTGTTTGAAAACCCGAATCCGGAACCAGAGTTTACAGCCGGCATGGCAGATGAAGTATTTCTGCGTGACAAAGTACCGATGACCAAGCGGGAAGTGCGCAATGCGTCTCTTTCTCATCTGCAGCTTTCTTCGAATTCTGTTGTCTATGATATTGGATCGGGCACAGGTTCTGTTTCGATTGAGATGGCGCTTCGTGCAGCACAGGGAAAGGTATATGCGATAGAAAAAAATCCGGCAGCCGTTGCACTTCTGCAGGAAAATAAAAAGAAATTTGCAGTGGATCATCTGGAAATTATTGAGGGAACTGCACCGGAAGCACTCGAAGCACTCCCGGTTCCGACGCATGCATTTATCGGCGGGTCTGCCGGAAACTTAAAAGAGATTCTGGAACTGCTCCTGCGGAAGAATCCGAACATCCGCGTGGTATTAAATACAGTAACCGTGGAAACATTAGCGGAGGCAGCATCGTGTTTCAAAAAACTTGCGTTTGAAGAGCCGGAAATCGTCTGCCTGCAGGCTTCCAATGCGAAAAAGGCCGGAAGAAGCCATCTGATGATTGCCCAGAATCCGGTTTATATCTTTACAGCCCAGGGAGGTGCCAAAGAATGAAAGCACCAAGAATCATGCTGGCAGCAGGAAGGAGCGGAAGCGGGAAAACGATGATCACCTGCGGACTGCTCCGTGCACTGCAGCAGATGGGAAAGCAGCCCGCAGCGTTTAAATGCGGCCCGGATTATATCGATCCGATGTTTCACGAACAGGTAATCGGCGCCCCGTCGTGTAATCTGGATCCGTTTTTCACAGAGGAAGAAACAACACAGTATCTGTTCTGCAAACATGCAGCGGGTCATGACATTTCCGTATTGGAAGGCGTTATGGGGTATTACGACGGTCTTGGCGGAATTTCTACCAAAGGTAGCGCCTACGATCTCGCCGGTATGACAAAAACGCCGGTTCTTCTGGTTGTCGATGCCAAAGGCATGAGCGTTTCAGCGCTTGCCTTTATCAAGGGATACCTGCAGTACAAAGAGGACAGCAGGATCGCCGGTGTAATCTTTAACCGGATGTCAGAGATGCTGTACCGGGAGATCGCGCCGATGGCAGAAAAAGAACTTGGCATTTCCTGTGTCGGCTTTGTGCCGGAACTGAAGGAATGCCACTTAGAAAGCCGCCACCTCGGCCTTGTGATGCCGGATGAGGTGGAAAATCTGCAGGAGCAGGTCAATCTGCTTGCAGAAACACTGCAGAAGACACTGGATTTTGAAAAAATTCTTGCGATTGCAGAAGGGGCAGAAGAGCTCTCGGGAAAAATGCCGGAAGTCCTGCGTAAGGTGACAGAAAGCGAAGCAGCCGCCAAGGTGCGTGCTGCGAAGCCGATTCTTGCCGTTGCAAAGGATGAAGCATTCTGTTTCTTTTATTGGGATAATCTGGAGCTTCTCGCGTCGCTTGGAGCCAAAATCGAATATTTTTCGCCGCTTTCCGATGCGGAGCCGCCAAAGAATACAGACGGATTTCTGTTCTGCGGCGGCTACCCGGAGTTGCACGCAGAAGAGCTTTCGGAAAACCAGACCATGAGAACGAAGATCCGCGATAACATCCGTCAGGGAATGCCGGTTCTTGCAGAATGCGGCGGTTATATGTACCTGTCAGAATCCATGGAGGATATGGATGGAAATGTGTATCCTATGGTACAGGCTGTTCCGGGAAATGTTTACCGGACAAAAAAGCTGGGAAGATTCGGCTATATCACCCTCACGCCAAACACGAAGGATACCTTTCGGAACGGCGGAAATCCGGTGCGCGGCCATGAGTTCCATTACTTTGACAGCACAGACTGCGGAAGTGCATGGCATGCGGCAAAACCGCTGCGGAAGCGGAACTGGGAATGCATTCATGCGACAAAACGGATGATGGCGGGATTCCCGCATCTTTACTATATGGCAAGTCCGCACCTCGCACTGGAATTTCTGGAGCAGTGTGTCTCTTACCGGAAAGAACAGGAGAAAACAAGATGAAAACAGCATTAGCAGCCCTGATTGTGGGCTATGGATTGGACCTGCTGCTTGGAGATCCCTCCTTTTTGTACCATCCGATCCGTGTGATCGGAAATCTCATTGCCCTGCTGGAAAAATGGCTGCGGAAGGTATTTCCGAAAACGCCAAAGGGAGAGCTTGCCGGAGGAGTTTTTCTCGTGATCCTCGTCTGTCTGGCGGGATACGGTGTTCCGGCACTGCTGCTCTTTGCGGCATTTAAAATTCATCCGGTCATCGGCTTCCTTCTGGAGGTTCTCTGGTGCTGGCAGATTCCGGCAACGAAATGCCTGAAGGATGAGAGCATGAAGGTCTATCAGAAATTAAAAGAAAACGATCTTCCGGGGGCGCGCTATGCGGTTTCCATGATCGTAGGACGTGATACGGAAAATCTTTCGGAAACAGGAGTGACGAAAGCTGCCGTGGAAACAATCGCGGAGAATACGTCGGACGGTGTCATTGCACCGCTCCTCTTTCTTGCCATCGGCGGACCGGCATTGGGCTTTCTGTATAAGTCCATCAATACCATGGATTCCATGGTGGGATACAAAAATGACAAATATCTGTATTTTGGACGGTGTGCGGCAAAGCTGGATGATGTCGTCAATTACATACCGGCGAGAATCAGCGCATGGCTGATGATTCTTGCGTCTGCATGCGAGCGTATGAACTGGAAAAATGCAGAAAAAATTTACAAACGCGACCGTTACTGCCACGCCAGCCCAAATTCTGCGCAGACAGAAGCAGTTATGGCAGGGGCGCTGGAAGTACAGCTTGCCGGAGATGCCGTGTATTTCGGCAAAGTCGTAAAGAAACCAACGATCGGCGATGACATCCGCCCGGTCGAGGCGGAAGATATCAAAAGAGCAAATCATCTGATGTATCTGACCTCGTTCCTCGGACTGGTGTTCTTTGCGGGAATCCGCGCGATCTTTTTATTTCTGTAAAAAGAGAAGATAGAAACACAACGGAAAAGAGAAAGGAAGGCATATGGTATGAGACAAAATCCACATGGAGGAGACATTTACACGAAAAAATGCAGAGTCGATTTTTCTGTGAATGTCAATCCTCTTGGAGCTCCGGAAAGTGTGAAAGAGGCGGTGAGAAAGAGCGCGGAATCGGTGGAACAGTATCCTGACGCACTGTGCCGGGACCTGACCCGGGCACTGTCGGAAAAGGAGCAGCTTCCGGAAGAAAATATCCTGTTTGCAAACGGCGCCGCGGAGCTTATTTTTGCCCTGACACAGGCTCTCCGCCCGAAAAAAGCGCTGATTGCAGCGCCGGGATTTGCAGAGTATGAAGCAGCACTTTCAGCGGCAGGGTGTTTTATCCGTATGTATCCGCTGCAAAAGGAAAAAGGCTTTCTTTTACAGGACGATTTCTGCGATGATCTGACCGACGATCTGGATCTTGTCTTTTTATGTAATCCAAATAATCCAACCGGCCTTACGATTCCGCAGGAGCTTCTTTTAAAGATCCTGGATAACTGCCGGGAGCGTAACATCTATCTGGTGCTGGATGAGTGTTTCATAGAATTTCTGCCGGAGCCGGAAAAAGTGACGATGCAGGGAAAATTGGACGAATATCCGAATCTGCTGATTCTGCGTGCGTTCACAAAGATTTACGCAATGCCGGGCCTGCGTCTTGGCTATCTGCTCTGCAGCGACGAGGATATGCTGGATCGGATCAGCCGCAGCATGCAGTCGTGGAATGTTTCGATTCCGGCGCAGATGGCAGGCCTTGCCGCCCTGAACGAGGATGCTTACGTCAAAGAAGCACGGGAACTGATCGGAAAAGAACGCGCCTGGATGAAAGCAGAACTGGAAAAAGCAGGTCTTACCGTATGGGATTCCTGTGCAAATTATCTGTTCTTTGAGGGACCGAAAGGACTTGCCGCACGGCTGGAAAAAGGCGGCATTCTGATCCGCGACTGTTCCAACTACCCGGGCCTTGCCGACGGATATTACCGTGCAGCCGTACGCACACATGAAGAAAACCAGATTCTGACAGAAGCCGTTTCACAGATTCTGCAGTGGTTTTAGGAGGAAAAACGATGGCGAAAGTAATTATGATACAGGGAACGATGTCAAATGCGGGAAAAAGTCTGCTTGCGGCGGGCTTATGCCGGATTTTCCATCAGGACGGATACCGTGTGGCGCCGTTCAAATCACAGAATATGGCGCTGAATTCGTTTATTACGAGAGAAGGCCTTGAGATGGGACGTGCACAGGTCATGCAGGCGGAAGCGGCCGGGATCGAACCGTCCGTTTTGATGAACCCGATTCTGTTAAAGCCGACGAATGACACCGGTTCGCAGGTGATTGTAAACGGTGAGGTACTGGGAAACATGAGTGCGCGGGAATATTTTTCCCACAAAAAAGAGCTGATCCCGGACATCATGAAAGCGTACCATGCACTGGAAGAACAGTATGATATCATTGTGATCGAGGGAGCCGGAAGTCCGGCGGAGATCAACCTGAAAGCCGATGATATCGTCAATATGGGAATGGCAAAGCTTGTGGATGCACCGGTGCTCCTCGTCGGAGATATTGACCGCGGCGGCGTTTTTGCTCAGCTTTACGGTACCGTAGAGCTTTTAGAGCCGGATGAGCGCGACCGCATCAAGGGTCTGATTATCAACAAATTCCGCGGGGACAAAACCATCCTGGACCCGGGCGTTGTGATGCTGGAAGAAAAAACACACATCCCGGTGGTCGGCGTGGCGCCGTATCTCCACATCGAAGTGGAAGACGAGGACAGTCTGACCGAGCGATTCACCAAAAAAGAGGAGATCGGTCTCATTGACCTTGCGGTCATCCGTCTTCCGCGTATTTCAAACTTCACCGATTTCAACCCGTTCGAGCGGATCGAAGGCGTATCACTCCGCTACGTAAGCTCTGTCTCCGAACTGAAAAATCCGGATATGATTCTGCTTCCGGGAACGAAAAACACGATGGAGGATCTGCTCTGGATGCGCCAGAACGGTCTGGAAGCGGAGGACACGGTTTACACGGATCAGGTGGAGCTGACGGTGCTGCTTGCGGCAGAGTGTGTGCCTGGATTGAAAAAAGAAATTACAGAGGCAACCGCAGCGAAGGCTGGCATCGAAGAGGTGGGGAAGCTGTATTTCGTGGCACCGGATGCGTAAGCAGTTGGGCGGCTGAACATAGTTGTAATAGAAATGGAGAATTGGGATGAAATTGATTTCATGGAATGTGAATGGGCTTCGCGCCTGTATGACAAAGGGCTTTATGGATTTTTTCAACGAGGCGGACGCCGATATTTTCTGTTTGCAGGAGACGAAGCTTCAGGCGGGGCAGATCGAGATGAAGCTGCCGGGCTATGAACAGTTCTGGAATTATGCGGAGAAAAAGGGCTATTCCGGGACGGCGATTTTTACAAAGCAGAAACCTCTGTCGGTCGCATACGGCATCGGAATTGAGGAACACGATCACGAGGGCAGAGTAATCACGCTGGAATACCCGGACTATTATGTGGTTACAGTGTATACACCCAATTACCAGGACGGTCTGGCTCGACTGGATTATCGGATGAAATGGGAGGACGACTTTTTCACGTATTTGAAGAAGCTGGAAGAGAACAAGCCGGTGATTTTCTGCGGAGATTTGAATGTTGCGCACAAGGAGATTGATTTAAAGAACCCGAAAACCAACCGTAAAAACGCGGGCTTTACGGATGAAGAGCGCTCAAAGATGACAAAGCTGCAGGAGAATGGCTTTATCGATACGTTCCGGTATTTTTATCCGGATCAGGAGGGCATTTATTCCTGGTGGTCGTACCGCTTTCAGGCGCGCAGCAAAAATGCTGGATGGAGAATTGATTATTTTATGACGTCAGAAAGTTTGAAAGACAGACTGGAGGATGCGAAGATCGACACAACGGTTCTGGGATCGGATCACTGCCCGGTGGAGCTGATTTTGAAGGATTAAAAAATTTCTGCTGGGGATAAAAATATGAAAAATTTTGGAATCAGTTGATATTCCAGGATGTTTTGTGTATAATATAAATACCAAGAGAAAACTCTCTTCCTGGAAACAGGACA
>OJAG01000471.1_pt1 | contig 31222 bp, 23 predicted proteins | sample 1589021 | NCBI WGS metagenome assembly OJAG01 (sample SAMN03283264) | human gut metagenome | biome: human-associated habitat; material: feces | host: Homo sapiens | place: USA | collected 2013 | reverse complement strand
GAGAGCATACCATCCACGAATGGTACGAACCTGTAGAATCCTGGAAAGGACCACAAAGGGATTTGCTTTTGCTTCTGGCACTGTCTGGATATGAAGGTGTACAAGGATATCAGCTCCCTTGTATAGAAAGATAAGAGCAGTCGCAGATGCTTGACATGTAAGCTTCAATACATATATAATTCGAGAGAAATCTAAAAGAATAAAGGAAGATAAAGAATCCCCCGGAAAGAAAGGTTTTCGAAACAGGATGCCCTTTTTCCGGGGGACTTATATAATCTGACATTATTCTTGACGCTTTTTCCGAAGAATTACAAAAATCAGAATTGAGGCAAAAAGTACAAATAAAATAGAGCAGGAAAGCAGGTAATTCAAAGAAGCTCCCATAATTCCCCACTGGTTTACCATAGTTCTTGCAACAGCAATTGTAATAACCGCCGTGACGGAATAAACCGGAAGCATACATTTGCCCCATCGGATGGCGATGAGGATATTGTAGAGCATATAAACCTCTGCACCGATTCCGCCGCCAATCAGCAGCACAATAAACTGCAGCTTATAAGGAGCCAGATCTACGCCGTAGATAATCTCCAAAAGTGTTCGGCCAATCAGATGACCGCCGACTACGATTCCTGCACAGCACACCAGAATAACTGTAATGATACGAAGAACATACATAGTGAATTTTTTCAGGTCATTTTCCCACCATAATTGTGCGATGGTAGTGATGGTAGGCTTGAATACAAATTCACACATGAGGGTAATGACGAAGGACGGCATAAACAGAATACTGTAATAGGTCTGGTACTCGTCCGTCAGCACGTTTGCCATAGCGTATTTCGGTACATTGTAAAGAAGCAGGGAAAGGAAGGTACCGATAAACATAGGGGTGCATATTTTCAGTAACTTCGTTACGTGTCGGAATTTGTGCGAATCGCCTATACTGTGACTGGCTTCGCACTTGTTCGCAGTGTCCATACCTTGACTGGCTTCACACTTATGTGCGTTGCCAGAACTCTGGTCAGTTTTACATTTATATGCATCGCCCATCGCCTGCTTAGCGTCGTGCTGGCAGGTAGTGTTGTCTGCAGTGGCGTCTGGCATTCCATATCTTCGTGCAAACCAGGAATTCACTGCCAGACAGAGAATCAGGGATGTGACAGCTGTGGCAGTGCAGGTAATATACAGGCTCTTTGTGACCATAAGAATGCCTGTAAAAAATACTGCCGAGTAAACGTTACGGATGGTCAGCGCCTTTCCCATCTGCTCCACGTGATAATTCTGCTGAAGATTTCCATGGAAAACATCCTCCACGGCATCGATCATTTTCATCATAATAATAAAAATACTGATGACAATATACTCGCCGCTGAAACTGAAAGAGCTGTATATAATTCCGAACAGCATCATCAATCCGCAGGTAATTACCCTGGAAAGCTTGTATTCGGAAAAGGAATACTTCTGGTTCAGATCCGTGGCCTGGTATGTACGGACACCGTAGCGACCTACCTGGAGCAGCAGCTGGGCAGTGGCATAGCTAAGTGAGAAAAAACCTGCCAGGGTGGCACCACAGATTCGGGTTACTACAAGGAGATACAGAAAGGAAGAACCGGAATAACAGGTACTTCCGATCATATTCCATAAAAAAGCTTTTTTTACATTTTTTTCTTTCTTCATTAAAAATTCCTTTTCATTTCTTTACAAAAACTTTCTTATACATTTTTCCCGCAATACTGTACAGTCCGGTTTTCTGCAAAATCGGGTTTACTTTACGGATAATTCTGGTAAGGGTGGAGCCCTTCATATATTTGCGGAGCAGAGCTTCCTTGGTCTTTAGATCAGCGGCTGCACTGTATTCAGTCCAGAAGGCTTCCTGATTCCCGGGAGCCTTGGTGGAATATTCCAGATGAGGCTGCCATCCGGCTGCTTTGGAAACAGGCTGGTAAACTGCGTTTTCACGGATAAGGACAAAAAGTTTCCGGCCTTTTTCCGTGTTCACAAGAACCTCATTTACACCACCGGTAACATCAAATTTGATGCCCGCGCTGTCCACATTCCAGAAATCTCCCAGGGTAAAATCTGCCGGTCTTTTATAGCTTGTGTAATGGCAATGGAAGCAGGATGGACGGACTGGGAAAAGACTGAGGAATATTTTGTTAAAGGAAAATTCTTCAAGTACAGGCAGCAGATTTCCCTTGGAAACAGAAATGTCCATCACCTGTTTTTTCCAGGAGACACGTTTGCTTCTCATGTTGATGGAAGTAATTTGTGCGTCAGTGTCCATATACTTGGACTTCAAAATCTCCAGATAATCCTTCCATACACCAGGGCTTGGAACTCCGTGGCAGATATTGTCACAGGTGTAAAGGCTGGTAGTATCTGCGTGTTTTATTTCCAGAAAACGGGCAACACCTGCAATCTGGCAGGGAGTGCCGGTAAGCAGCACTGTAAGGCCGTTTGCCAGGTCATCACAGATCGTCTGATATATATGTGATGGATCACTTTGCACATATTTGGAAGTGCGGAAAGCCGCAGCTTTTTCTGCCGAGTCTGCGCGCATATGGCGCACCTGGAAGCCCTCATCGAAAGAAACTCCGTAAATGACGCCGCCATGAGCAAGTGTCCAGTCCGCAAGCAGGGAAAACATACCGCCAGATGAACTTTCACTGACAATGGCTTTCTGATGATTCTGGAGCGCATAGATATCCGGAACTGCATCAGTACCTGTATATGTGTTCTGAAGGGGACAGACTTTGGTACACAGATTACAGTGAACACATAATTCCTGATTAATTTCAGGGTAAAGGAAACCGCATTCATCCTCTTTCATGGAGATTGCGGACTTGGGACAGGAGAAACTGCAGGCCATACAGCCGCAGCAATCCTGTTTCATCTGAGTTGCTGTAAGCATAGTAAAAAAACCTCCGTGATCATTAAGGATTTTCACTTAAATGTCTTCGAAATTTATCTTCAAATTTATCTTTAAAATTTGGCATCAAAATTAAAGTACTTCCGTCTCACTTACCATTTTCCGCAGTTGCTCCATAGAATGTTCCCGGAAACGGGCAAGCTGCTCATTGGCATAGGTGAAATCAATCTCTTCAGTAAGCTTCTCATAAGAAACATCATCCATAGTCCGGTCGGTGAGATTTACCATATTCAGAAGCTGCTGTACACGGCGGTTCATGTGGTGACCATTCACCTTGGCGAAGAACTTGCGGTTAAAAATAAGGGAAAATACAACTCCGTGGAAAGAATCTGAAATAACGTATTCTGCATTTTTGAAAAGTCCCATCCACTCTGCCGGGCCTACGGTAATCTTACAGTCACATTTCAGAAGTCCCACAAGAGGAAACGGAATGTAAACAACGCGATAGCCGGTTTTGTCATGGAGCCGGTGGGCGAAATCAACGATTTCCTTATTAATGCCAAGCTGGTAAACCAGAATATATTTCTCTTTATATTTAGGTTCCACCAGAAGCTTGTCCCATTCTTCAGCGGTGAGCAGAAGAGTAGGGTCACATACCACTTCAGGGCGCTTCTGGGTCAGGTTCTCTACAATGTCAGCGCCGTAATCCTCCCGGACCAGAATCTCATCAAAATCGGAAAGAAGCTTTTTATATTTCTGCTGGTATTCTTCCGGCGGAAGATTTTCCCCGATACTTGCGGCATAGCTGCATTTCTTTTTTCCCTCTTTCACGAAATCCAGGAAATAGGTGGTATCGAAATTGGTAAGCTTATAGTCCCAGATCTGGTCGCTGCCTGCAATATAAATGTCGTATTTGCCGGCAACAGGCTGCATTTTCCCCTGGGTAACCGGCTGGCTGTAACGCATGTGCTTACGGAATTTGTTGCATTTGAAACGGCGTGGAATGTAGCAAATATGACCGATCGCACCGTAAATATAATTAAAAAGTCCCTTCTTTTTCAGATTCACCAGACGGAAGGGATTGCTGATATAATCACAGCGGTAATCAATAATCTCTGGCTGTGTGCCGATCTCGCGTAGTTTCTTCTGAAGGGCATAGCTCTGCAGAATCGCGCCATAGTTATCATAATTATGGAAGGTAATCACACCTACTCGTTTTTTTTCCATAGCTTCCTCCTGAGTTTTTTATTAAAAAAGCATAACGGTTCGGATTATTATAAATTTTGATAGTTCCCTAGATGGGTAATAAAGTCTGTTCAAATTATAACAGTTCGAAGAGTGGGTTGCAATAAGAAGTGGGAAAGTGGGTGCTCAAGATCAAAAAGGTGGACGTTGGAAGCGAAAGGTGGACATTGGAAGCAAAAAAGTGGATATTGGAAGTGAAAAAGTGGATATTGGAAGAAAAAAAGTGGACATTAAAACGAAGAAATTGAAATTTACCGTACATGGTAATTGGGAGCTGGGCTCTCACAAACAGGTTGAAATCCCCGAAAAGTAGGCTATAATAGATGTCATAAAAAGTAATTCCAAGACAATGAAAGCAAGCTGCAAAGTAAAGCAAGTTAGGAAAGAAAATAATTAAGAAGTAAACCCAACAAAGAAATGTATCAAACATAAACCACAGAAGGGAGATTTTACCATGGCAAAGACAATTCGGGAATTAACAGCAGATTTACTGGCAGCACCATCTGCATGCAAGGAAGTGAAAGAGGCAGCACAGAATTATCTGGATGCAGCAGGAAAAGAGGGCGAGGCAGCTGCGGCGAAGGCTTACGTGGCAGAGCTGGAAGCAGACATTATGTCGATCGACGGTCTGATTTCTTTCGCAGGATCCGATATGGGAGCGAAAGTCTTCGGCGCAGACGGGGCGAAGAACATTCTGGCCCATGCCAAAGAGCGCAAGGCAGCAGGTGCGAAATACTGCGACTGTCCGGCATGCGCAGCCTGTGAGGCATTGCTGGACCAGAAAGATAAAATTTTGAAGTGAGGGAAAAATGGCTGGATATTTAATTGCAGAGACAACTCGTGAAGAACGGGAGAAGATTGTGGCAGAGTCACTGGGAAATATAGAAGCCAGCTGTGACGGCTGCATGGCCGGACTGGCAGAGATGTATCAGGATTACATAGATGGCGAAAAAGAACTCCGCCAGATCAACATGGAATTTAACAGCAGATATGTAAAAGGTGAGGATATGCCTGTAAAAAGCCGATGTCCAATGTAAGAAAAGGTATGCAGATATATGGAAAATGATGCAGATATACGAAGCTGATGCAGATATACGAAGCTGATGCAGATATACGAAGCTGATGCAGATATGCAGAAACGGATGCAAATATACAGAAAATAATTCAGACATACGAGGAGAGACTGACATGGAGACAATAACAAGCGAAGAGGCATTTCAGTTACTGAAAAAATACAACAAAGATCCTTTTCACATCCAGCATGCCCTGACGGTAGAAGCCGTTATGAAATGGTATGCCAGAGAACTTGGACATGGAGCTGAAATCTCTTAAGAAAAAATATAAGGGCAAAGGTTTCGCTGCAGGATGTTCCCGTGAAGTCATCCAGCGTGGCGCGGAGCAGCTTGGCTGGGATCTGGAGAAACTGCTGACCATGACTTTGCAGGCAATGGCAGAAAGCGAAGACACAATCAACGCAGAGATGGAAGCCGAGAACGCGTAACTGTGAAAAAAATAGAAGAAGTGCAAATACTGAAGAAGCGTAAACACTTCTTCTTTTTTTACATAAAATTATCCGTGCTTTACTCTATAAATTAATAGGCGCAGCACATAAGCTGGCATTTTTCTGGTTCCTCTTTCCCATTCGGTTACAGTTCTATAGGGAATTTCAAAATATTCGCAAAATTGCTTTCGGTTCATTCCGGTCTGCTCACGCAATTTCTTTATTTCATTTTGTACGTCCATCATTCCTCCACTAAAAGTTACACAATGTGTATATATTGTGACATGTTTTTATGTTTTATTCAATTGTTTTTGAGGTATCTTTCTGATTTTAGAAAGGAATGTTTTTCAACCGTTTTTCGGTTATTTTATCCCATGTTTATTGACGTGCAAAGAGAAAAAATATATTATGGATGTATAAGGGGAGTTTTTGCCCTCTGGCATCCAATTACGCCGAGAAAAAAGTTTTTTCCTAATTTAATAGAATAAGTGTTTTTTGCACAGAAGCAAGAATATCATATAATGTTGACTGCTAATAGCATTTATGGAGAAAATAAATGGACAAGAAAATATTAAAGGTCTGTATGCTGGGAAGCTTTTCCCTGGAATATGCGGGGAAAGAGCTGGTGCTGGACCGCAATAAGAACTCGAAAACAACACAGTTGTTCCAGCTGCTCATGCTTCATACCGAAGACGGCGGAATTTCCAAGGCGGCAATGATTGAAGCCTTATACGGTCGGGTAGAGGTTGAGAACAAAAACAGCAGCCTGAACAACACCATTTTCCGCTTAAGGAAACAGTTGAAGGACATTGGCCTGCCGGAGAGTAAGTACATTAACATTCAGTCTGGTATGTGCTGCTGGGATGAGAACATCAAGGTCTGGGTAGATGTATGCGAATTTAAGAGGTTGGTGGAACAGGTCCGGACGGAGAAAAGAGAAGGTGACCGGTTACAGCTGTGGCTGAAGATCTGGAAAATCTATAAAGGCGAATTTCTCCCGGATATGATCGGGGAAAACTGGGCGGCAGTGGAAAATGTTCAATGCAGAGATGATTATTTCCAGGTGACGACCCAGCTGTGCCAGTGGCTGAAAAACAACGAGCGATACGAAGATCTGCACCGGATTTCCCATATGACAGCAGAAATCTATCCCTTCGATGAATGGCAGATCTGGGAAATCGACAGTCTGATTGGAATGTCCAGATATAAGGAAGGTCTTGAAGTTTACAAAAATACAGAGCGGCGGCTGTTCGAAGAGCTGGGAGTCGCTCCCTCTGCCCGGATGCTGGAGCAGTTCCAGCTGATGGGAGAGCGAACCTCCCAGGCCGCAGGTGCAATTGAGGACATCAAGGAAAGACTTCGGGAAAAAGATGCGGAAGTAGGTGCTTATTATTGCCCGTTCCCAAGCTTTATTGATATTTACCATGTATTCTGCCGTATGGTGGAGCGCTCCGGCTTGTCGGTGTTCGTCATGCTCTGTACCCTGGATTATAAGAAAAATGACATTTCAGAAGAAAAAGAGCGTGACATGTCCCACGCCTTGAAGAAAGCCATACAATCCTCTGTCCGCAAAGGGGATTTTTATACAAAATACAATATGCGGCAGTACATAATCATGCTGATCGGAATCAGCCAGGAAAACTGTCCAATGGTTTCCAGGCGAATTGAGAAAGCCTTCCGCAAATGTTCCGGTGAGAAGAAATCTCTGCAGGTAGACTTCTACGTGGCATCAGTAGGTGAGGTGTGCGAAAGCGATGGCGTTATAGTTGATCGAAGAACCTGATGGGACCGTGGCCTTCATAAGACTGCAGAAACGTAAAACTTATATAAAAGAAACCACTATTATGGAAAATGTTTTGCAAATGAAAGAGATGGAGAAAGAGCTTAGATGTTACAATAGCTATAAATAATGAACCATTTTAAATATAATACACGAATGTGAAGGAAAACAATCCATGTTCGGTTAAAATAAATGGATATTCTAAGTTCAAGAAAGGAATGAGAATTTATGAAGAAGAATGGTTATGTAAGAAGATTTCTAGCATTGTTTCTCACTCTGGTGATGATCATGGCCGACTCATCAGTGACTACGTTTGCGGCGACGGTGGGAATGGTAAGTACGCAGAGTCTGAATTATGTTGATGTTAGGCTTAATGCCCCGGACGGAACTTACTATGTGGCTGCAATGAAAGATAACGGTTCATGGTACGAGGCTAAATCACAGGTCGCTGAAGTTGAAGTGACAGGTGGTTATGCAGATACAACATTAAGCGTGTCAGACATTAGTGATGCCCAAATTGTTTTGTTAAGGTTAAAACAGGGAAGCTATAGTCAGAATTATGATCAAAGTAATTATGCTGTAATAAAAAGCAATAATATATTAGACTACACCAAAAAGGTATCTGGCGGTGAGATTAATGGTGACGCGGCAGAGATAAACGTTACCACTATTGGTAATACCACTGTTTCAGATGTATATGGTTCTCTGGGATCTGCGACAAATTATGCTGTGTTTGCAGGAACGTTCTATAATGCTGGCGACATGGAAGGAAATATTGCCACAGATTCGTTTCACTCAGATGGTAGTGATATAGGCGATAGCGGTAACGTTGGCCAGTATACAGAAAGATTAAAGATTCATACAACTAAAACGGTTTCTGGATTAAAAGATACAGAAACATTTAAATTTGGATTATTTGATAGCAACGATAAGCTGGTACAGGTAAAAGCGCTTACATTTAGTAAGGATGGAACTCAATCTTTCAATTTTGATACGATTGAGTTAGGAAGCTCCAGCGGAACGGGTTCTTCTTCCTATAAGTATAGTGTATATGAGCTCGAAGAAAGTAAGTCAGGACAATATACGTATGGCAGTGGAAAATATAATAAGGTAAGTAATACATATAAGGACTTCACAGTATCTTATAGTGAAAATACAGCAATTGAAATTTTTAATAATGATAACTACGTAAAAACAGCTAGTGGTACAGTTAAATTAAGAGATGGAAATCTGTACACAACATCTAAATCAGGTGAAATTTCAATATCAGGACAAGTAAATAATGTAAAATATGGCTTGTCAGATAGTGAGTTTACTTCAAGAGTTACTAATGGAGAATATTCTTCTGGTGGCGTATCTGCCATGATTAATGGGAAGTTGAAAACTCTGGCCAGGGATTTAGGAACGGCTAAATCAGGAAATGGTACACAGGTTATTTATATTACTCCAAATGTCTTGACCGGAAATTCGGTTTATTTACCATACAATGGAAATATATTAGCCGATTCAGCTGAAAAATTAGTAATAAATATGATTGTTCCAGATGGAATAACAGAACTTGATTTGTTAGGCGGTGATATCGGAATAGTAGATGTTGGTGGAACTAATATTAAGGATGGCAAAAACTGGTCAAAAGCTGGCCTGAATATCGTATGGAATTATATAAAAGAAGATGGAACTCCATTTAATGGAACAGTTAAGTTAGGTGGAGGTCAGTTACCTGGTATTCAGTTGTTACCAGATGGAACCTTATATTCTGGAAATAATGTCTCTCAGTTAGATGTGGCAAAAATTCTACATCAGATAGGTGGAGAAATTCATAAAGCCCCTATTCAGGGAGAACGTACTGCCTATGTAAATATTTCTAACACTGGAGCAAGTGGAACATATACACCTGTTGTAAAGAAGGAGTTAAGTGGTCGAGAACTAAAAGAGGGGGAATTTAGCTTCACAATCGCAGAAGTAGATTCGGCCGGAAATGCAGTAACAGGTGGCTATACAGACACCAAGAGCAATGCGGCAGACGGAACCGTGACTTTTGATACAATCACATATACTACGGCGAAAACTTATTATTATAAAGTGATTGAAAAAGTACCGGAAAATAAACTTCCAGGAGTGACGTATACTACAGATAGTTACATTATTACAGTAACGGTAACTAATAATGGAAACGGAACACTGAATGCGAGTGCTGATAAAGGGCTAGATAATCTGGTATTTCATAACAGTTATACATCTAAGAAAACAGGAATCACCTTCAGCGGAACAAAGACCCTGGAAGGAAAGACCCTGGAAGCAGGAAAGTTCACCTTCGTCCTGCAGGAAACAGATAAAAACTGGAAAGCAAAAGACGGAAAAGCAGCAGTGACCGCGACCAACGGTGAGAATGGGGCTTACAGCTTCGGAAAGATCGAGTACACAAAGGCAGGAACCTATTATTACACCGTCAGCGAGCAGGGAAAAGGAACAACCGTAGAGGGAATCACCTATGATGCAACTGAATACAAGATCACGGTAACCGTAACAGATGACGGAAAAGGAAACCTGGTAGCAAGTGCAGATCGGAAAGTGGATGAGCTGAATTTTACCAACACTTATAAGGCGACCGGCTCCACAACCCTCACCGCAACCAAGACCTTGACTGGACGTTCCTTCCAGTCTGGTGATAACTGGACATTCACAGTAACAGCATCTCCGACAACTGCCCCGATGCCGGAACATCCAGTCATTACCACAAGTGCAACCAGTGGAAACAGCGAAACTCTTAATTTTGGAAAGATTAACTACACACTTAAAGATGTTGGAACCTACGTTTACACAATTACCGAGTCTGGAAATGTAACCAACGTAGAAAACGATCCGAACACAGCAAGAACTGTGAAAGTTATCGTTACAGACAACGGAGATGGAACACTTAAGGTTGAGCAGATAGAAGATGCCAAAAATGGTTTAACTTTCACCAATAAATATGCGGAAGGTGAAACTACACTTGGTGTGACAAAGGTATTAAGCGGCCGTGAATTTAAAGACGGAGATGCATGGACATTCAACCTGACAGCAGATTCTGAAACTGCTCCAATGCCGGCAGAAACAAGTGTAACAACAACTGCAACCAGTGGAAACAGTCAGTCATTGACCTTTGGAACTATTAAGTACAGCCTTGCAGATGTTGGAAATACCTATACCTATACAATTACCGAAAGCGGAAGCGGAGAGGGCGTAACCAACGATCCAAACGCAACCCGTACCGTAACAGTAACTGTAGCAGAAGGTAGTGACGGCAAGCTTGCTATCACCAGAACAGAGTCTGAGGGTGGAACTGTATTTACCAATATTTATAATGCTACCGGAAGTCTCACATTGGAAGCAAATAAGAAGCTTAAGAATAAAACTCTTGAGGCTGGTGCATTTAGCTTTGAGCTGAAAGAACTGACTGCTGAGAATACAAAGGTTCTTGAGACAATTCCTAACGAAGCTGACGGAAGTGTAAACTTTACCACAATTAATTACACACTTGCAGACGTTGGTACTCATACTTATACAGTATCAGAAGTTAAGGGAAGTGATGGAACTGTTACTTATGACGGAACTGTTTACACAGTAGAGGTAACTGTGACAGATGCCGGAAATGGAACCCTGAATGTAAGCAAGGTTATTAAGAAAAATGGTGAGAAAGTAGATTCCATTGATTTCACGAATACTTATATAGGAGAAATCGAGATTGCCGGAACCAAGACCTGGAATGATAATGGTGACCAGGATGGAATCCGTCCAACAAGCATTACCGTGAACCTTCTTGCAAATGGTGAGAAAGTTAAAGACCAGAAGGTAACTCCTGATGGAAATGGAAATTGGAATTATAAATTTGAGAAACTTTCAGAGTACAACGAGAATGGAAAAATTACTTACACCGTAACCGAGGATGCTGTTGAAGGCTACACCACTGAGCTGGATGGCAACAACTTCATCAACACCCATGTACCAGAAACCACCGAGATCAGCGGAACCAAGACCTGGGATGATGCAGACGATCAGGATGGCAAACGCCCAGAGAACATTACTGTGAAACTTCTTGCAAATGGAGAAGAAGTGAACAGCCAGACGGTAACTCCAGACGAGGATGGTAGCTGGGCCTACAGCTTCACTGACCTTCCGAAGTTCGTAAATGGCCAGGAAATCACCTACACCGTAAGCGAAACCCCGGTAGAGGACTACACCACGACCTATGATGACAACGACATTATCAACAGCTACACCCCAGGCCAGACCAGTGCCACCATCACCAAGATTTGGGCTGATGCAGATAACCAGGATGGAATCCGTCCGGAGAGCATCACCGTAACTCTTCTTGCAGATGGCAAAGAAACAGGAACAACAGCGACTCTGACTGCAGCCAACAACTGGACCGAGACCATAACCGGTCTTCCGGAGAAGGCTAACAGAAAAGCAATCGAGTACACCTGGGCAGAGAAAGATCTTCCAGATGGATACGAACTGACCGATAACAGCACAGACGGAACCGTTACAACCCTGACCAATACTCATACCACAGCGGTTACTTCCCTTAGCGGAACCAAGACCTGGGAGGACGCAGACAATCAGGATGGCAAACGTCCGGAGAGCATTATCATCAATCTTTTTGCAGATGGCAAACAGATTGAGAACAAGACTGTAAAAGCAGATGCACTTGGCAACTGGGCTTACAGCTTCACCAATCTGCCGAAATTTGCAAATGGCAAGGAAATCGTTTACACCGTAACTGAGGATGCAGTTGAAGGTTATACAACCAAGGTGGATGGAAATAACTTCATCAACAGTTATAAACCGGAAACAACCGAAGTCAGCGGAACCAAGAACTGGAATGATGCAGAGGATCAGGATGGTAAGCGCCCAGAGAGCATTACCGTAAGACTTCTTGCAAATGGAGTCGAGAAAGACAGCCAGACTGTGAAAGCAGATGAGGCTGGCAGCTGGACTTACAAGTTTACGGACCTGCCGAAATATGAAGCAGGAGAAGAAATTGTTTACACCGTAACCGAGGATGCTGTTCCGGATTACACAACAGAAATCAGCGGCTACGACATCACCAACAGCTATGCACCTGGCAAGACCAGCGTAACCGTTACCAAGGCATGGGTTGACAACAATAACTGCGATAATCACAGACCAGACGCAATCAAGGTACAGCTGAAAGCGGACGGTGTGAACAGCGGCGAGGAAATTACCCTGAATGCAGAGAACAACTGGACCTACACATGGTCTGACCTTGACCAGAAGAAAGCCGGTAAGGACATTGCCTATACCGTAGAAGAGACTGGAAAAGCAGCTGGTTACATTTCCACAGTAACCGGAAATGCAGAAGAAGGCTTTATCATTACCAACACCATTACCTCCGTGAAGATCAGCAAGGTAGACATCACCGACCAGAAAGAACTGGCAGGTGCTCATATCCAGGTGATCGACAAGGATGGAAATGTAGTAGAAGAGTGGGATTCCACATGGGAAGCTCACGAAGTAACTGGCCTGAAGCCTGGCGAAACCTATACCCTTCGCGAGACTGTAGCACCAGAGGGATATACTTTGACCAGCGATACCACCTTTACCCTGAAAGAGGATGGAACCGTTAACAAAGATACTACCACAACAACCATATCAGATAATGGAACCCTTCTGGTAGAAGACAGCAGAACTTCTGTAAAAGTAAGCAAAGTAGATATTTCCGATGGGAAAGAGCTGGAAGGTGCTCACATCCAGATCATTGACCAGGATGGAAACGTAGTAGACGAGTGGGATTCCACCAAGGAAGCTCATGTTACCGAGAAACTGAAAACCGGTAAGATTTACACTCTTCGTGAGACTGTAGCGCCAGACGGATATTTACTTACAAGCGACACTACTTTTGTTCTGAAAGAAGACGGAACAGTAGATGCAGAAAAAACAACAGCTGTTTCCAAGGATGGTGTTTTACTTGTACAGGATAAACTGGCAACCTCAGCATCTATTGCAGTAACCAAGAAACTTACCTATATTGGTGAAAATCTGGCAGCAAGAGATCAGACCTTCTATGTAGCCCTGTATTCTGATAAAGAATGCACTCAGAGACTTTCTGATGTGAAAGCTCTTGTGTTCAAGAATGCAGATGCTTCCACCGTAGTATTCTCAGAGAATATTAAGGCAGGCAAGACATACTACATTGCAGAGTGTACACAGGATGGAACTTCTCAGACGATCGGCGCTCTTGCAGATGGAACCGTCTATGAAGCTGTATTTGGCAATGGTAACTCCACAACAGTAACCGAAGCCAATGGAACAACAACCGTTTCCTTTGAAAACGTGTTCAGCAGCTTCCCGCCAGATGGATTCTACAAACAGGGTCAGCTGACAATTACCAAGAAGGTTCTTGGTGCAGATGGAGGCACCAGAAACAGCAACGAGGTATTCTATGCAGGTATCTTTGATGATGCAGCTCATACACAGCTTTCCCAGCAGGTTGAGCAGAACATTATCAAGCTTGATATGGACGGTGGCTATGAAGTAAGTGAGATCATCAATGTTGGTCTTGCCCAGTCAGGAGCAAAGGTAACCCTGTATGTAACGGAAACTGATTCCAACGGAAAACCAATTGCAGGCTCCGAAGGCTTTGGATATAAAGTTACCGTAAGTGCAGATTCTGTTATATTTGATGAAACGAATATGACAGCAGAAGTTGTCATCACCAACCAGGAAGAAAGCACAGTAACAGAAACACCAACACCTACTCCTTCTTCCGATGGTGGAAATAGCGGTGGCTCCGAAAATCATTCCGGCGGCTACGGCGGTGGCAAATCACCGAAGACCGGAGATGATACCCCGATCGGAACTTATCTGATGCTTCTTCTTGCAGCTGCAATGCTTGCAGCCGAGACTGAAAGACGCCGCAGAAGAAACAAAAGACAGTAAAGCAAAACAAGGTTTCTGACCAGATCGGAACCATAACAAAGCAAGTACAAATGAAGGCGGTCCGCACACAAAGCGGATCGCCTTTTTGCAGATTCACTTTAGCTTCCTGCTCAATTAAGGAAAACTACAGAACAGCCCTGTGGTTCTGGTTTTGCAAAAAAGTAAAAAAACTTTCCTGAAAAGTGGAAAAACATCCCGAAGAAAGAGTTGACGAAACAGCCCTACTGGTATAATGAAGTCAAATTAAAGGATATTACATTTGGGAATGACTTTATAGATTTCAGGAGGTTTCCATTATGAGAAAGAATACATTAAAAAAAGCAATGGCAGTTATGATTTCAGCGACAATGCTGGTGACAGGATATACAGTAGTTTCCGCAGAAGGATTTACAGATGCGGAGGCACTTGCAGAGATGGATGCTTTTACTACAGGTGATGAAGCTGTATATGTGGAAGAAGTTCAGCCGGAAGCTGCACAGATTGAGGAGGTTCAGCCAGAGCAGACTCAGACAGAGGTTCAGCCGGAGGTTGCACAGACCGAGGAAGTTCAGGCAGAAGAATCTAAGGATGAGTTCCAGACCGGGGAATCTGCTGAAGAAGCCGCTTTTGTTGATGGATTCACAGATAGCTCTGCAGAAGCTGATCCAGCTGAGTTTACCGATGGAACCGGTGAAGTTGGAGATGCAGTAGAAACTACCGTAGATTCCGATTTCCGTTTCGAGAACGAAGAAGTCATTATCACTGCAAAAGTGTTTGATGAGACAGCTCTTCCAGAAAACGCTGAAATGAACGCTGTAAAGCTTGAAGCTGGCAGTGAGAAATATGAAGAAGCAAAACAGGCTTCCATCAGAGACCTTGGAACAACAGAAGACGACGAGTACACTTTCTACGACGTAACCTTCATCGCAGATGGTGTTGAGATCGAAGTTCCAGACGAAGCAGTCGTAATTAATATGGAATTCAAAAATGTTGCATCAGAGGAAAACGAAACCCAGAGCGCCCTCCACATCCAGGAGACAGAAGCTGGCGTAGTTGCCCAGGACGTAACCGCACAGTCCGCAGACGGAACACTGAAATCCGTAGGATTTAACTTCTAAAATTCAATAACCGCAAGCAGATACAGGACTTTCTGAGAAATCGGAAAGTCCTTTTTGTATAATCAAAATTTCATCTATGCTGCTCCCGCCACGCCCGCGGTGAAACCCCATACACATTTTTAAAAGCCCGGGAGAAGTGGAGGGCGTTTTCGTAGCCTACGGCAGAGCCGATATCTCCTATAGATAATGTGGTCAGCTTCAGCAATTCCGCCGCTTTTGTCATGCGGTAATGAATGAGAAATTCCTGTGGAGAGCGTCCTGTGCTGGTGCGGAAAATTCGTCCCAGATAGCTTCTGTTAATACCGCATACAGCTGCCACATCCTCAATAGAAATATCATTCTGGAAGTTCTGTTCGATATAATTTATTGCCTCTTTTATATAATAATCACTCATTTTACTGGTGGCGGCAGGCTGCGGTCTGGCAACAGATTGAGCAAGCAGATCCGCAAAAAGATAGAAATGTCCCATCAGATGAAAAGGAGATTGCTCTGAATTCTGAGAAATGTAAATCAGTTCATCCACCATCTTTTTTCGTGCCTCCCTGGAGTGGGCCATATAGACTGGCGCATCCTTGGAAAAGCCACAAACGTTGAGGATTTCTGTGGTACGCAGCCCGTCAAACTCCACCCAGACGTATTCCCATGGTACCTGAATATCTGCCACATAAGTGGTGATCTGTCCTGGAAAAATCATAAATCCCTGTCCGCTCCGAACCTGATAATTTACATTCTGCCCCTTGGAATTCGTGGCCATCAGGGTGCCTGTTCCGGAAAGAACATAGTGAAAAAGATAGTGATTCCGCGTTGCCGGACCAAATAAATGTCCGGGAGTACACTTCTCATGTCCATATTGGTAAAGGCATAGATCAATGAAAGTTTCGCTCGGAAAAATGTGAAAGTTGTTATCCATATCCGGAATCCTCCTGTTACATTTGCTGACAATATATCATAATGCGATAATATATTTCATTATACCATAAAAAACCATCATAAAGGCATAAAATAAGAAAAATTAAGCTATTTAAGTGTTGATTTTGGTATGCTATACTTAACACATCATAGAAAAAGGAGGCCCCACTCATGGCAATCACCTTCAACGAAACAACCCGGATCTTTACCCTCACCACTGCCCACACTACCTATCAGATGCAGGCGGATGCTCAAGGGTACCTTTTGCACCTGTATTATGGTGCCAGAACTGCAGGAGAAATGGACTATCTTCTGAATTATGGAGACCGTGGCTTTTCTGGAAATCCGAATTCAGCAGGCAGCGACAGAACCTATTCTCTGGATGCATTGCCACAGGAATATCCATCACTTGGCACAGGAGATTTCCGAAATTATGCGTTAAATATAGAGAATGCAGATGGTTCCCAGTGCTGCAATCCGGTTTACATAACACATGAAATTGCGGCTGGAAAATACACTCTGAAAGGTCTTCCATTCGTCCGTGCAGAAGAAAATGAAGCGGAAACTTTGAAGATTATACTGGAAGATCCTGTTACAAAAGTAGAGCTTCATCTGCTCTACGGAGTACTGGAAAAAGAAGATATTATCACCAGAAGTGTGATAATTAAGAATGCTGGAAAAGCCCCTGTAACAGTAAAAAAAGCCCAGTCTGCATGCCTGGATTTCCTTCACGGAGACTATGATCTGATCAAATTTTATGGCAGACATGCTATGGAAAGAAGCATGGAAAGAATGCCGGTTTCCCATGAAAGCACCCGAATTGGCAGCCGCCGTGGAACCTCCAGCCACCAGTATAATCCAGGGGTAATCCTTGCAGGAAAAAACACAAATGAAGACAGCGGAAGCTGCTACGGAATGCTGTTTGTATACAGTGGAAACTTCCTTGTAGAAGCAGAAAAGGACCAGTATGATCAGACCAGAATCCAGATGGGTCTGACTGATGAACTGTTTGCATATCCCCTGGAAGCCGGAGCTGAATTTACCGCGCCAGAGGTTATTTTATCCTACACAAACAAAGGTCTTTCCAGGCTTTCCCAGCAGTACCATCACTGCATTATGAATCATATCTGCCAGGGAAAATACGTCCATGCAAATCGTCCTGTCCTGATCAACAGCTGGGAAGCCGCATATTTTGATTTCACCGGAGACACCATCGTAGAGCTTGCAAAGGAGGCAAAAGCGCTTGGAATCGATATGGTGGTTATGGATGATGGATGGTTCGGAAAGCGAAATGACGACAATTCTTCTCTCGGCGACTGGTATGTGAACGAGGAAAAATTAGGCGGAACTCTGACGAAATTAATCGAAAGAGTAAACGCAGAAGGCGTGAAATTCGGTATCTGGATTGAGCCTGAAATGGTCAGTGAGGACAGTGATCTTTACAGGGAACATCCGGACTGGGCAATCACAATTCCAGGCCGCAAGCCTGTTCGTTCCAGAAACCAGCTGGTCCTTGATTTTTCCAGAAAAGAAGTACGCGATGAGATATTTAAACGTATTTGCGCAGTTCTGGATCAGGGGAATGTGGAGTACATTAAATGGGATATGAACCGCAGCCTGGCAGATATTTATGCACCAAACGTGACCTATGATTATGTTCTTGGGGTGTACGATTTCCTGGAAAAACTTACGAACCGTTATCCGGATATTCTTATTGAAGGCTGCAGCGGAGGCGGCGGAAGATTTGATGCCGGAATGCTGTATTATACGCCTCAGATCTGGTGCAGTGACAACACAGATGCTATTAATCGTACACGGATTCAATATGGAACCTCCTTCTTTTATCCGGTAGCAGCAATGGGTTCACATGTGTCAGCAGTGCCAAACCATCAGACCGGAAGAGTGACCAGTATGCATACAAGAGGCGTTGCAGCTATGTCTGGAACCTTTGGCTATGAACTGAATCCCGCACTTTTAAATGCAAAGGAAAAAGCAGAAATCCGTGCCCAGCTTGCCCAATACAGGGAGTATCAGGAATTGATCCGTGAAGGAGATTATTACCGTCTTTCCAATCCTTTCCAGGATAATTTTGCGGCCTGGATGGTGGTATCAGATGACAGATCCAAGGCACTGGTAAGTGTGATAAGACTTACAGCAGAAGCCAATCCGCCGGCAGCATACGTTACCTTAAAAGGAATGGAAGAGGATGCTTTTTATCGGGAAAAAACTACCGGAAAAGTATATCCGGGAGCTGCACTTATGGAGGCTGGAATACTGCTTCCTGCTGCGGTGAGCGAATATGAAGCATACCAGATAGAACTAGAGCGTGTTTGAAAAATCAATGATTATGTTTTCATAGCCGTTAAGTTAATTTTATCATTCTTTTGTGAAGAAAAAAGGAGAAAAAGTTTATAAACCGGAAAGATTGTTTTTTTATATGTTCTGAGATATACTTGCAGTATTCGTAGACGGAACAGGGTGTGATTGCAATGGTTTCAATGATTCCTTTCGGGCTTCTTGCCGGGGTTGTGGGGGGACGGGAGGTTCGGATTACAGAGATTGATGAGAGTGGATTTTGTTTTCGGACAATAGAAGAAAATATCTCTGATTCAGAAGCTTTGAAGGTGTGCTTTTATGACATAAAGAATGGGTGTTATCGTGAATTGGAAATTCCAGAATACGATATACAAAGGTTTGATATGGTGGACGCAGAACTCTCCGGATTTTATGTGAAATATAAGGTGACGGTGAAGCAGAAAGCGTATGCGGAGGCGGTTCAGAGGCTTCTTTATCAGTATAATCACTACATTCATCTGAAGCTGGAAGAGGACGACAGCGCGTTGGCGAAAAGCCTGACAGGGTATCCGGGGGAACTGGATGAGGTCAAGCGTGGCAGTCTGGAAGAGCAGGTGGGAATATGGCGGAGAGAGCTTACGCCAGATGGATTGGAGTCCGCTTATAATGGGAAACGTATAGATTTAACTGATAATTGTTCTCAGTACGGAACTGGCTTTGAGCCTGGGTATAAGTGCCAGGTACCGCCTGAATCAGGTGTTGCGGAACTGGCGCTGGAGATAGATCGCCCGGAATTGTATCAGGAATATTTGAATAGTTCCCTGACAGAATTTTCCAAAAAGTATGCCGGAAAATGTATCGGTATCTGCGGCAACATTATTCTGGAACATAGAGTACCGGATCACCTTTATATTGGAAATCAGTTCTGTCATCTTCTGTTTCCGGAACGTAAATTGTTGTTTGAAATAATAGAAAAAGCAGCGGCAGAACAGGTGGAAATCACACTTGTTTTTTCTTATATCCGGGAATATATGCTGGATTATATAACAGAATTGCTTGATGAAATTAACCGGTGGTGTGAAGAAAAAAGGCAGTCTGTAGAGATTGTTGTAAATGACTGGGGAATGGCTTCTTTAGTAAAAAAAAGCAGAAGGAATCTGATTCCCAGCCTTGGAATTTTGTTAAATAAACGCAGAAAAGACCCTCGGATTTCGTTCAAAAAAGGAGAACAGAAATGGTTTGAGAGGAACAGCCTGAATGCTGGATTTTACCGTGATTTTCTGGAAAGAGAATATGGAATCCAACGCTTTGAATGGGAATCCTGCGGTTACGAACAGCAGATTCCACCTGGAAAAAACAGCTTGCATATTCCGTTCTATCAGACCAATACATCACAGTATTGTCCTCTTGGTGCAGTATGTGAAACTGGCGAGAGAGGACGACAAAAGCTTGCAAAAAAATGCCCGGGATATTGTACGGAATATGCACTTTTGTATCCGGAACATTTGCATATGATAGGGCGGTATAATTCGTTGTTTGGGATTGATATGAGGATATTGAAAGAGGAAGAAATACTGAAGAATTATATCCAAAACGGTGTGGACCGGGTTGTAATAAGAGCATGGTAATGCCGCCGGCAGGTGACATACCCGTGTTGAGGCAGAAGCGATATTTTATTCAGGATGAAGTACATGGCTGCTCAAGGCTGGAATTTATGGAGATAAGTGATGAAAATAGTAGCAGGATTAGGCTCGATAGATGAATATATAAAGTTCGCGGAGGCTGGTGCAGATGAATTTTTCTGTGGTTATGTTCCTTATTCCTGGTCCCAAAAATACGGAACGGTACTGCCCTTAAACCGCAGGGAAGTACTTTGTTATAACGTACAGCTTGGCGCATTCAGTGAGCTGGAAATCCTGTCTGGGATGATGAAAAAGTACGAAAAACCAGTCCATCTTACCTTCAATTCCCTGTATTATATCCCGGAACAATATCCAGAAATTGCCGGGATTATAAGCCAGTGTATAAAAATCGGTTTTCACAGTTATATTATTGCAGACCCGGCGTTGATGGTATATTTACGTGAAAATGGTATAAACTGCGAAATCCATCTCAGTGGAGAATGTGGAGAAATTAACAGCCAGATGGTGGCTTCATTGGCAAAAATGAGATTGAAACGTGTGATTTTTCACAGGAAAAATACATTCGAAGATATGAAAGCGGTTGTTGCTAAATGTGGAAAAAAGGATGGGACAGAAGGAATCCCGGAATTTGAGGCTTTTGTATTGAATGAAATGTGCCAGTTTACAGGTGCATTTTGTAATTCTTTGCATTGCGATGAGATGGGGTATCTTTGTAAAGTGCCCTATCAGATCGGAACCTTAAAAACAGGGAATGCCGGTTCTGAAATCTTCAATCAGGAAATAAACGGAGGGCATTTGCTGCCAGACGGCTTTGTTCCTGATGATTTTCACAGTTTACATGATTTTTCCTATGATTCTGCAGGTTATCTTTGCGGTGAAACTGGCTGTGGTCTATGTGCACTTTATCAGTTAAAGCAAGCCGGAATTACGCACTTGAAGCTGGTTGGCCGTGGAAATTATACGGATTACATGGAAAAAGATATTCGAAATCTTCGAATGGCGTTGAATATATTGAGAGAATCCGCTGACGAAATGGAATTCCGGCGAAAATTGAAATTGCAGATTTTTCCCAGAGGGTGCAGCAAGAATTGCTATTACCGGTGATTAGGCAGCACGGGCTCCGGAGTGTGTCTGAAAAATCATTCCCACAAATTGTGGTGCACATCTTGCAGAAAGCCTTTTTCAGACACGCTCTGGATTCTGTGCTGCCTTGAAAAATTTATCTGGTTGTTTTTTTATTCGATGGGCTCGAAATCTGCAGCTCCATGTTTGCACAGCGGGCAGATGAAGTCATCCGGGAGCTCGTCACCTTCGTAGATGTAGCCGCATACTTTGCAGACGAAGCCTTTTTTGCCATCGGTTTCTGGCTTCGGTTTTACATTTTTCTGATAGTAGGTGTAAGTCATGGTGTCAAGATCGTTCATGACGCGGGCTTCGGTGACACTGCAGATGAACATTCCATGGGTACCAAGGTCTACATATTGTTCAACTTTCAGAGACATAAATGCATTAATATATTTGTCCAGGAATACCAGTCCGTTATCGGAACGGTAGACCTTCTGACCTGCAAATTTATCTACGCTGCGTCCGGTCTGGAAACCAAACTGCTGGAATACAGAGAACGGTGCATCTACAGACAGGCAGTTTACGTTGAGAACTCCGGTCTGTTTGATCACATGGTGGGAGTAATTTGCCTTATTGATATTTACCGCAATACGGTTTGGAGTATCAGTGAGCTGGGTCACAGTGTTGACGATCAGTCCGTTGTCTTTTTTGCCGTCATTGGAGGTAACTACATAAAGTCCGTATCCGATTCTGAAAAGGGCTGTCATGTCATTTTTGTTTGCCAGCTCATCATTCTGGGCAATGTATTCTTTGCAGAGCTCGTTTGCCATAGCTTCCAGCTGATCCTTGTTTTCCTGGTTTACTGCGGAAAGCACTTTTACAGTAGTGTCCAGCCAGTTGATCTTCTTGCAGCCAGAAAGCATTTCTTTCATAACTTTTGCTGCCAGAGGTGCCCAGGAACCATTTTCGATGATGCCCACGGTGCGGTTCTGGAAGTTGTGCTCGGTCAGACGGGTGATATAGTCGTGCATGAACGGATAAATGCTTGCATTATAGGTTGTGGTAGCAAGAACCAGCTTACTGTAGCGGAATGCGTCGGACAGAGCCTGTGACATGTCATCTCTTGCAAGATCATATACAACAACTTTGGGACATCCCTTGCTGCGAAGTTTGTCAGCCAGCAGCTCTACAGCCGCTTTTGTATGACCGTATACAGATGTGTAGGCAATGACAATTCCTTCTGTCTCTGGTGTGTAAGAGGACCATGTATCGTAAAGACCAATGTAATGTCCAAGGTTTTCTGTAAGAACAGGTCCGTGAAGAGGGCAAATGATCTGGATATCCAGGCCTGCGGCAACTTTCAGTAATTTCTGAACCTGTGGTCCGTATTTTCCAACGATGCCAATAAAGTATCTGCGAGCTTCATCGTCCCAATCTTCTTCTACATCCAGTGCGCCGAATTTTCCGAAGCCATCTGCGGAGAAAAGTACTTTATCGGTGCTGTCATAGGTTACCATAACTTCCGGCCAGTGCACCATGGGAGCGAAAACAAAGGTCAGGTTGTGGTTTCCAAGGTTGAGGGTGCCGCCATTTGTAACCTCCAGCTTCTGTCCTTCCAGGTCGAGACCGAAGAAGTTCTGGATCATAGTGAAGGTTTTTGCGTTGGCTACGATGGTGGTTTCCGGATAAACTTTCAGGAAGTTTGCCACATTTGCTGCGTGGTCCGGCTCCATATGCTGTACAATCAGGTAGTCTGGCTTGCGGCCTTCCAGGATGCGGTCCAGATTATCCAGCCATTCGTGAGTGAAATTTGCATCTACAGTATCCATGACTGCGATTTTTTCATCCAGGATCACATAGGAATTATATGCCATACCGTTCGGTACTTTGTACTGACCTTCGAAAAGGTCTATCTGATGGTCGTTTACGCCTGCGTAGCGGATGGTGTCTGTAATTTTCATAGAGGTTCGTCTCCTTTTTATGAGATATTGTTATTGATGTAATTGTTTGTGATTTTTGAGGGAACTATGTATTTTTTACTGCTTTGTTATTTCTTTAACATGGTCTTAGTATAACCAAATTTTGAAATAAAATCTGTTGCAAATACAACAAAATGGTGTAAGATATAAGAAATTATTTTTTGAACATGTTCTGGATAAATTTATAGAAAGGGATTGTAGAAATGACACCAGTGACACTTTTTTCATACATAACTCCTGAAGAACAGGAACGTATGCGCATCTGTTTCGATATGCATGAAGCAGTCTATCGGAATAATGAGACTGTGATGGAATATGCCAGTTCCATGAAAAAAATAGGTCTGATCCTGGAAGGTCAGGCAGTCCTTTATTGCATTGATGAAGATGGAAATCAATATATGATAGATAACCTGAAAAAGGATAGTGTTTTTGGCGAACCATTCCTTTTATCTGAAGAATCCCAGCACTATTATGTCTGTGCAAAATCCGAAACAAGAGTGCTGTTTATCGCCTATGAGCATGTGATTAAACGCTGCGAAAATGCCTGTAAATTCCATAGCCAGCTGGTAAGCAACCTGCTTCAGATGATTGCCCTGCGTGCCAGCCAGCAGGCCAACCGGATCTATGTTCTGTCAAGAAACAGCACCAGAAAGAAGATCATGGCCTATTTAAATTCCATAGCTGCAGAAAAACAGACGAAAACGGTTATCTTGCCCATGTCCTACACCACTCTTGCTGAATACCTCAGTGTAGACCGCAGCGCCATGATGCGTGAGATGAAAAATTTGGTGGATGAGGGAATTATAGAAAGAGATGGGAAGAAATTGCGTATTTTGGAAAGCAAATCATCTTAAAACGGGGGATGAATTGCTGCGTGTTGTATAGCTGAGGAGTGGAAAGTTGCGTGTTGACAATAATCTGGTAAATTAATAATATAAACACATAATGTATGTATTGAGGGGAGAGAAAGTATGACAGACCTGATATCAGTAATGATTGTAGATGATGAAAAACTCATGCTGGAAGATCTGAGTACGATGATTGATTGGGAAGCATATGGTTATCAGATAATTGCAACAGCCTTTAATGGGAAGCAGGCGTTAAGAAAATACAGGGAATATCATCCACAGGTGATTTTTACAGATATTCGCATGCCCTTTATGGATGGTATAGAGATGATATCTGAAATACGCAAAAAAGATGAAAAAGTGAGCATTGTCCTGCTGACTGCATACGAAGATTTCAGTTATGCCAAAGCTGCTATTCGCCTTGGAATCACTGAATATGTAATAAAAAGTGAGATTACAGAGAACTCACTGTCTGAGCTTTTGAATCGTTTGAAAGCAAATATCATAAAAGCTGGAAAGCGGGAACGCTACATAACAGACAGAATGTTGGAGCAATTTTTTCTGTCTGAGGAAATGACAGAAAGTGCAGATGTTGAACAGATTTTAAAAAGACCGGAACATATTATCATGGTGGAGCAGGATCTTCCGATAAGTCTGAGTGGGGAAGCCGTTCCAGAAGAAATCGTTGTACATCGTTCAAAATTCGTGGAAATTCTGACAAATGAGAAAATAACTGGATGGGATTTGGATGTGATTACAGCGATACCGGGCAGAAAGATGGTAATCGCGCTGAGTTCCACGGAAAGCTCATATGGAAGCTATGAGCAGGAACTATATAAGCTTGCTCGTAAATTCCAGAAAAAACTGCAGGAAGAGACTAACTCAAGTTTTACTCTTTATATTGTGCAGGGTAGAATCAGTCTTTATGAATTTAAGCGATTTTATGACGAGAACAAGAATGTATTTCTGGAAAAGTATCTGGAAGGAGTGGGAGAAATCCGTAAATTGGACTGCTCTCAGGTACAGGAACTGGGAAAAGAACAGATTGTTGTCAGCTCGAAGAAAAATCTTTCCATGGAGAATATGCTGAAAGAGCCGGATTCCCAGATTCGTGTTCAGATGCTCCATGAAATTCTGAGCATTGCGAGAACAGATGGAGTAGAGCCGTTTATAAACACAGCTCAGGCTGGCTATACAGTATTGAAGCATGCCTATGAAAAGAATGAGACCGAAAAAGAAATTTCCAGGATTGCCTCCTGCTGGAAAGAATGGCTGGATGCAGATAGAATTACTGTCTGGTTGGAAAAACAGGTAAACCATTACCATGAGTATATGACCAGAGAAGTGAATGGTTATTCCCGGGTGATTTCCGATGCTGTGGAATATATTTGCAGATCCTTTCGGAATCCGGATTTGTCTCTTAATGATGTGGCTGCCTATGTACACTTAAGTCCTGGTTATTTGAGCGGTGAGTTCAAAAAGGAAACTGGTGTTACTTTAAAAAGCTACCTGACCGATATAAGAATCGAAGCAGCTAAGCAAATGATGGAAGATGGAAACTATAAGATATATGAGATATGCTCTGCTGTAGGTTACAATTCAAGTCAGTATTTCAGTCAGGCTTTTTACAAAAAAACCGGTATGTTCCCAACGGAATATTCCAAAAAAGGGGGAAGAAAAAACGAAAAATAAATGTAAAACATCTTTCAGAAAACGTTTGATGGTGAGTATACTTACTGGCGGACTGATTTCTTTTATCATAGCCATCGGAATTTCCTTTGGCTTTTTCTTTCCTGTATTTAAGGAAAATGAAGTGCAGATATCTGAGAATACCACTGCTTCTTTGTTGCAGCATGTAGAAAATACATTGTCGCTTGTAGAAAATTACATGGAAAATGTTGCAGCAACTGTGGAACAGAACAATGATATTCAGACATATTTAAGAAATCCGGATACGAAGAATAAGACAAGGGCATCGGTTAGACTGAACAATCTTACAAGTTATATGGGCATGATCCGTGGAATAGCTATTATCGGTCAAAATGCTCCTGCTATTGATTCGATGACCAATATTGTTCAGGAAGACCTGAATGTGTTGGATTCGGAGAATTTTTCTAATATGATGAGTACTGGTTTCGGCCGTTCCTATTCTCCTGTGTACCAGGTTACCGTAGGTTCCAATTCTTATTGCACAGTGGCATATGCCAGAAACTATTACCTGAATAACCAGTGGTGCACGATTATCATGTTTGTAAATCTGAATAATACTTTGAAAGACATACGCGGCCTGGCGGGAAGCAGCCTGGATGCATGGTATCTGGTTGACAGTACAGGAAATACTTTTTATGAGTATGGTTCGGAAGAAGACATTGTAGATGCCCGGGAGGCGTTGGTGCAGAATGACGACAAGAAGAATGACAGCAAAAATAAGCGGAAAGCTTTGACTGGTGATATTGTTTTCCACGACAAATCTGCTACCTGTGGGTACGAAGTGGTTTCTATTGTGAATAAAGAATCTATTTGGATGGTGCTTTTCCCATATATTGCAGGTCTTTTTGGAACTCTTGCTATTTTCCTGCTCCTGGTATTGTTCATGAACTATAGAAATGTAAATACATTAATAAACCCTGTTCTGGTCCTGTCTCAACACATGCTTATGGCGGCGAAAGGAAATCTGGACTGCAAAGTGGAGTCTGACAGGGAAGATGAGATTGGTCAGTTGGAATCCTCTTTTAATAAAATGATTGATGATTTGAAACACAGCATAGAAGTAATTGGGGAAAAAGAAGCAAAAGAACAGCAAATCAGGTTCAGCCTTCTGGTAAGCCAGATCGATCCTCATTTTATCTACAATACCATTAACAGCATTAATTATCTTGCGCGAAAAAAACGCTGCGAAGATATTGTAAAAGTAAATTCAGCGTTGATTGCGATACTGAAAGACCGCCTGCGCGTAAATGATATCCAGATTACAGATTCCGTTGCAAACGAGATGAAAATTGTAAATCAGTACATCGTTATAGAGAAATTTATGTATGATGGGAATCTGGAAGTAGAATGGGATATTGCGCCGGAATTGATGGAAGAGCAGATTCCTAAGAATATGATTCAGCCGTTGGTGGAGAACTCTTTGTTCCATGGACTGATCGATGAGGAAAGCGGAGAATTTTGCGGAAAAATCATAATCACCGTTTTCAGGAATGAGGAGAAAAATCTTGTTTTGTCCGTGGAAGACAATGGAGGAGGAATGGATGCGGAAAAATTGGTTGAGATCAATAGTATGAAATTTAATCCTGAGGACAGGGGAAAGAAGATTGGCTTGTCAAATATAAGGGGAAGACTTTATTATCTATACGGAAATACGAATTGCATGAAAATTGAAAGTGAAATGGGAAAAGGAACTAAGATTCTGATAGAGTTTGGTGAGAATTAAAGACTGTTTGAAAATGCTGGAGATAATCAGAAACGATGCTGTTGTACATGGCGCTAATAAGCTGTGTGTAACAGCGTTTTTTGTGCAAAAGAATAAATGAAAATTAAGAAATAGAATAAAAAACAATAAAAAAGACGGAAAATCTAACAAAATATGAAAAAAATCATCTTTATTGCACAAAACCCACGGATTATAATAATGCCAGAAATCAAGGGAACACAAAGAATTGCAAGATATGCGGGGTGAAGACATGGCTGAGCAGGAAAAATATTTGTTCCGGGCAGAAAAGATATGCAAATCATTTGGAACAGTACATGCATTGAAAGAGTTTGATATCACCATAAAGGCCGGAGAAATCAGAGGACTGGTTGGTGAGAATGGATCTGGAAAATCAACTTTTTCATCAATTGTAGCCGGAATTCAGAAACATGATAGTGGAAAAATGTACCTGGATGGACAACCATATGAGCCAACAGGAACTGTAGATGCGATTAATCACGGAGTCAGTATGGTAGTACAGGAACAGGGAACCATTTCCAAAATATCAGTAGCCGCAAATATTTTTTTTGGTAAAGAAGAGAAGTTTGCAAAAGGCGGTGTACTTAATGTCAAAGAGATGAATCGGGAAGCTGCCAAGGCGCTTCAAAATATTTACGTAGATAATATCAAGCCGGAAATGATGATCGATCAGCTTTCCTTTGAAGACCGAAAGCTGGTGGAACTGGCAAGAGCCTTATACACATCTCCAAAAATCTGGATCATTGATGAGACAACGACTGCATTATCCGTTGCAGGACGTGAGTTGCTTTACAAATTGATGAAAGAAAAAAGAGATGAGGGAAAAGCCATTTTGTTTATTTCTCATGATATTGAAGAAATCATGGATAAATGTGATTCTCTTACGGTATTGCGAGATGGCTTATTTATAGCAAATTTACAGAAAGAAGAATTCAATGCAGATAAAATCAGACAGCTGCTTATCGGAAGAGAGTTATCAGGACATTATTACAGAGATGACACAGGAGTAGAGATTAGCAAACAGGTTGTATTAGAAGCCAAAAATGTAATTGCAGGATCTGTACAAAACCTGACGCTTCAATTACATAAAGGAGAAATCCTCGGAATTGGAGGACTAAGCGACTGTGGTATGCATGATGTAGGAAAAGTTCTGTTTGGACTTTTGAAGCCAGAGACTGGAGAAGTTCTAAAAGATCAGAAAGAACCTGTAAAAAGTGCTTCCTGGGCTGTTAGACATGGAATTGGTTATGTATCCAAGAACAGAGATCAGGAATCTTTAATGCTTATCAGTAGTATTGCAGATAATATCTGTCTTCCATCGCTGAAAGACCTTACACCTTTTGGCCCGATTTCCGATAGAAAGCAGAAACAGCTGGCAGAGAAGTGGTCAGAGAGAATGGAAGTAAAAGCTGATTCTGTAAAAGTATTTTGTAACACCTTAAGCGGTGGAAATAAACAGAAAGTGGTTCTGGCAAAATGGCTGGGAAAAGGTTCTGACATTATGATTCTTGACTGTCCTACCAGGGGAATTGATGTAGGAACAAAAGCTGCAATCTATCAGCTGATCATGCAGATGAAGGAAGAGGGAAAGTCGATTCTGCTGATTTCAGAGGAATTACAGGAACTGATCGGTATGTCGGATCGAATTGTTCTTCTAAGAGACGGAGCTGTTTCAGGTGAATTTCTTCGAAATGAAGGTCTGACAGAAGCGAAGTTAATACAGAAAATGATTTAAGGGGTGAGCAGGATGGAAAACAGCAAAGCGTCAGAGACTCCAAAAACAAACATAAAAGAATTGTTGGTAAACAATTTCGCATTCCTGGGTCTGATATTAGTTCTTGTATTATTTGAGATACTGACAGGCGGAAAACTTTTGGGACAGCGAAACCTGATGAACATTTTTAATAACTTTTTCAGCATTGCCTTATGTTCCATGATGTATACTTTTGTTATGGCTCTTGGTGAACTGGATCTTTCTGTGGGAGCTATTGTGGGATTTTCCGCAGCAATGGGAGCTTTTTCCGCAACCATCAGTCCAGCACTGATTTTACCGGTGGCACTTCTTACCGGAACCGGAATCGGACTGCTAAGCGGTTTCGCCACAGCTTATCTGAGAGTGGAATCTTTCATTGGAACATTGGCGATTTCCTTTATTTTCAGGGGACTGACAACGTATTTCCTTAATGGTTCCGTGGGAATCCCGATTTCCATGCGAGTGTTTGATGAAGACTGGGTAAAGATTCTTACAATGATAATTGTTCTTGTTGTATCAGGAACAATGTTTCAGAAATGTGCATTCGGAAAGAACTGCCGGGCGGTTGGAGCTTCCAGGGAAGCGGCAAGACAATCTGGAGTTGATGTGGAAAAAACAAGGATGCTTTCCTTTATGCTAGTCGGTCTGATTTGTGGTCTGGTTGGATTTTTTACTTTGGTAAGAGCCTGCACAGCTTCATCGAAAACTGGAAATGCATTTGAGTTTGATGTACTTCTGGCCGTATTGTTTGGTGGAATGCCTCTCTCCGGCGGCTGGAATGTAAAGTTCCGTGCAGCAATTATTGGAAGTGTGGCAATGGCATTGTTAAAGAGTGGAATGTCCCTTGTGGGAATTGACGGATTGACACAACAGGTGGTACAGGGAATTCTTCTTGTGGTAGTAGTAGCAATTTCTTTTGACCGCAGAAGTGCGGCGGTAATCAAGTAAGCAGATTATGAACTTGTAACTATGAGCATTTGCTCAAAAAATAAAAACTATATAATTTTCAAGGAGGAAAGAAACATGAAATTAAGAAGACTTATGGCAATCGGGATGACAGTAGCACTGACCGCAACAATGTTCTCTGGCGTGAGCGTATATGCAGAGAACTCCGATCCGGAACCGTTCAAAATCGGATTTCCGTGGGATACTGCAAATACAGACCCAACCTGGATTTCCATTTACAACAACGTAAAAGCTGCGGTAGAATCTGCAGGTGGCGAGCTGGTAAATGTAGTAACTGATAACTCCGCAGACGGACTGATCGATAATATCAGTGAGCTGATCAGCCGTGATGTTGATGGTATTCTTTTCATGCCGGCTTCCGATTCCATGCTTCCTGCAGTTGATGCAATGTGTGCAGATGCTGGTGTTTACTGGGGCACAATGTTCCGTACGATCAGCGATGACGACATCCGCGAAGCTATGTATGATTCAGAATGGTTCGCTGGCGGCTGCAATGAGGATGATGAGACTTGTGCTTCTAACATTGTAAAATCAATGGCAGACATGGGTGTGACAGATTTAGGTGTTATCAATATTGCAAAAGGTGATACTTCTTCCGATCTTCGTGATAAAGGTGCTGCTGAAGGTGCAGAAGAAGCTGGCGTAAATATTTTGAACACAACTTATGATATTACTGTAACAACAGATATGACAAAGACTATTGAGAGTTATATTGCAGCATATCCGGAAATGAATGGTATTCTGGTACTTGGAACATACTGCGGCGGTGCAATTCCTACAATTGAAAAAGCCCTTGCAGACCATGGTAAAGCTGGCGATATCAAAGTCGGACGTATTGATTTCGAGACAACTCTTGGCGATTACCTGAAAGAGGGTACTTTC
>OJAG01000423.1_pt1 | contig 33982 bp, 32 predicted proteins | sample 1589021 | NCBI WGS metagenome assembly OJAG01 (sample SAMN03283264) | human gut metagenome | biome: human-associated habitat; material: feces | host: Homo sapiens | place: USA | collected 2013 | reverse complement strand
AATTGATGATGTGGCAGTATTCCCTCAGTGTTATGCAGCAGTAGTGGACAAGATTTTGATTCAGATTTATGCATCGAAAAAGTTTATTCAATGTGTGCAGATAAAATCAAAGAAGAAGGAGTTGCCCTAAAGAAAGGGTTGATTGAATTATTAACATATTTAAAAGAAAATAATTGCAAAACTATTTTAGCATCATCGAGTAACAGAGATAAAGTGGATTTAATAATTAATAAAATGAAACTAACTGACTATTTAGATGATTCGATTTGTGGAGATGAAGTTAATATAGGGAAACCAAATCCCGAAATATTCCTCAAAGCGTGCAAGAAGCTTGGAGCAACACCGGAAGAAGCTGTGGTTTTTGAAGATTCTGAAGCAGGAATTGATGCAGCGTACAATGGAAATATTCCGGTTATTTGCGTTCCTGATATGCTACAACCAAGTCAGGCTCACAAAGACAAGGCAGAAGTGGTTTTAGAGGACTTATCACAGGCAATTGATTATATAGAAAATATGTAAAATCTATCACTTCCAAATTCTGAAGTAAGTAAAGCATTGTGGAATGGTGAAGAAAGATTTCTACTTAACGAGTACAAAATCCTAAATGAACCAACAGCCGACCTGTCAAATAAATCAATTTAGGTATTCTCGTGGAGTCATCTGGTAGTATTCCTTAAATGCTTTGTAGAAATTATATAATTAGAAAACAAAGAGGACACCATCTTATATTAATGATAATAGTGGCATTTTTAACATTTTAATAGCTTGTCTTGAAATAAATTTCCATTACTCAAATTATACATTAGGATATTATGATTTTAGAAATATTACTTATGTTATTAAGAAGCAGTAACGGTTAAGGTTAAAGTTATTAAATGTATGTACTAGTCTAGTATATCTGCCATTGATACGTTTTGAATTATAATCTATAATAATTCAAAAGATAGAACACAATAAACAGTGTATAAAAGAGAGGTGTCCATTTTATGAGTAAGAAAAAAATAGCTTTTATTTGCGTACATAATTCTTGTAGAAGTCAGATTGCAGAGGCACTTGGACGTCATTTAGCATCAGATGTTTTTGAAAGTTATTCAGCAGGAACAGAAACAAAACCACAGATTAACCAGGACGCTGTCCGTATCATGAAGGAATTGCATGGAATAGACATGGAAGCAGAGGGACAGCATAGTAAGCTTATTAATGATATTCCAGATCCGGATATTGCAATATCTATGGGTTGCAATGTAGGATGTCCATTTATTGGAAGACCGTTTGATGATAATTGGGGAATTGAAGATCCAACAGGAAAAAGCGATGAGAAATTTAAGATAGTTATTGAACAAATCAGAAATGATATTTTGGAATTAAGAAGCAAATTAGATAAGGAATAAACGGCACAAATTTCAGTTTAGGAGAAAAAATTTCTTGGATAGAGTAATATTGAATGACCTTGATTTTGAAAACAGAAATGAGGCTCTATATTTTTTTGAAAAAATTATGGAAATTTATAAAAGCATTATTCCTGAAAGACACGCTGAAAACATTGAATATATGTAATAAGAGGCGATTTGGCATATCGTTGTCAAGTGGTGAAAAAAGTTAAATTCTTGAATGATCAGAGCATATATTGGGGAAATCAATTAGAATGTGAATTTGGTGGAGACAGATATTTTGGAAATTTGGTTGGTATGGATTTTATTATGACTTGCACATGTGAAGAAAATGGAGAGAATCTGGAACTTTTGTTATGAAAAAATAGAATTATTTACAATAAGAGTTTGCAAGCTCTCCCTAGATGAGAGGAGACTGTGAAATAAAGTCTGTAAATAGACATTCTATGATAATTGATGGAGCTGTAAGTTCATGAAATGAGCTTATAGCTCTTGTTTACTTTATAGGAAAGTTCGTTATCATGAAGGACAGAAAAAATCCCATACCTGAAATGAAAGGGCATGGGAAATAAGATGAGTATGTTAAAAAATGAAAAAAACTTCTGTAGTGGTAAACTAAATTTGTAACACCTCGTTCGAATAATATATTATAATATTACTCAAACAAGGAGGACATAATTATGTCAATACGTTACAGCGAAGACTTCAAAAAAGAAGTAGTTAAAGCCTATATGGCAGGCGACAGATCAATACATCAACTTGCTGTTGAATTCAATGTTGCAAAAAGTTCCGTTAGCAAGTGGGCTAACGAATACAGGGAAGAATGCCTTTATACCACCGATACAACATCCGAGTCTAATGACGCAAAGGAAATACGAAGATTAAATCAACTTCTTAACGAAAAAGATAAGGAAATTGCTTTCCTAAAAAAGCAGCGGCGTTCTTTGCGAAGGAAATCAATTAGTGGTATATCGATTCATTGACGATAACAAAAATATATTTGGTTTAAGATGGTTATGTAAGCAGTTTGGTATTAGTCCTAATTGTTATTACAACTACAAAAAAGATGCCAAGCGTGAATATCACAAACGTTTGGAACACATTTTTGAACTTATAAAATATGTGTACCATAACAATAATCGTGTTATAGGATATAGGGCTATGCGCATTTTCATCAAACGTTATGGCTATGAATTAAGCAATACCACCATGCATAAATACATGAATAAAGAATTAAATTTATGTGCCGTAATCATGCATTCCAAACCGGGATACAAGGCTGGGAAAAAGAAAAAATCTTTGACAATCTCTTAAGCCAAAATTTTATTGTGGACTGCAAAAATAAAGTATGGTGCACTGATTTTACATATATGCGTCAGCCAAATGGAAAATTCAGATACAACTGTTCAATAATTGATTTATTTGACAGGTCGGCTGTTGCTTCGTTAAACAGTGATTACATCAATACGGACTTAGCAATAAACACATTTAAAACAGCACTAAAAAAGAAAACTATCCTAAAGTGATTCTGCATTCAAATCAGGGAGTACAGTTTACCTCATGGGATTTTGTGAATTTCTGTAAAGATAATAATGTAACCCAGAGCATGAGTAAGGCCGGTTGTCCTTATGATAATGCTCCAATGGAAAGATTTTATAACACTTTTAAAAGTAACTTTTTTAATGTAACCTCATTTTCAAGTGTGGAGATGATGGATGAGCTTACCATGAAATATATCAATTGGTATAATTATGTTCGTCCTCATTCGTACAATGATTATTTAACACCAATGGAAGCTCGTTACAGATAGATATTTATCGAACAAAGTGTTACAAAAATGCTTGACCACTACAGGTAGATGAAAATGGTGTGAAAGGTTAAATTCCACTTATGTAAAAGTAAAATCCACTGTAAGGTAGGAGAGTGGAATTTAAAATTTTATTTTAGGGTTACATGCATAGATAATAAAGCAAGTGAAAAAGTAGCATAAAAGTGATATAATAGTTATTATACAAATAGACAATGTTTATGTATTAAGAGATGTAAGACATTAGTGAACGGAACACAAAACTAAAGTAAAAAATCTTTTTGTAAGCAATGTAAAAAATAATCAATATGTATTGTCATGGTCTAAGTCTCCTGGATGTACAGGCTACAACATTACATATACCGGTATAGGGAAAAACTCGAAAGCTTTCTTTAAAAAGACCGATTATAAGAAAACATCAATTACTGTAAACAGATCTTATTTTAAAAATAACAGAAATATTATTCTGGTGAATATTGCAGCAAATTATAAAACAGGAGCAACAGAAGCTACACAGATAGTTCTTTCGTTGGACAACAGACCACCAAAGATGAAAAAGAAGCGTCTTAATATAAAGAAAAAACAGATATCCTTTGAAAAAATGCTGATACCTGTTGATATTGTTCAATATTCAAAAAATAAATCATTTAAGAATGCTAAAACTGTATGGGATAAAAAGGGCGGTGGACTTAAGGCAATTAAAAAGCTAAAGCCTAACACAACTTACTACATAAGATATAGTATTACAACTGACGTATCCACTCTAAAAGGATATAAGAAAATTGGTGGAATTTGGTCCAAGACGATAAAGGTAAAGACAAAAAAATAATACTTTTTACATCCGATATCACAGTCACTATTAAATTTAATGGTAACTTTAAAAATAATCACCTTCAAGCTATAATTGAAAAAATATGGTTTGAAGGTGATTTTATATGGCTAGATAATGGATATAATTTAATTAGCTGAATATGGAATTTTTGTTGAAAAGAATATGCGGTCAAAAGGTATAGGAAAACAGTTATTGAATTTTGTATTGAACGGAGAGGAAAGTATAAATGAACAAAATCCCCGGGCAGTTGGTTTTTATGAATATATGGGAGTTGAAACATATAAAAGAACAGACCTTGATGAAGAAGGAAATACTTATCCACTATTGTAAATGAATTTAAAATAAACAAAAGTCCGCTATCAAGACACAAAATGATAGCGGACTTTTAGAATTTAATTAAGGATTTTTGAAAATCCATATAATATTATTTATTTTTCTTTGTACGAATATGAACTTCCGGTATAGCTACATTTTCATAGTTTATCGGAGAGTGTTTAGGTTTTTCCTCTTCGTGCTTATCTGATTTGTGAGTGTGAACCTCAGGAATGGCTACGTTGTCGAACGTAACATTGTAATTATACTCATGCTGTTCTTTTTTTGCTTCAAAAAATTTTCTCAATTTCTCAAACATATTTTACTCCTCAAAATTATAATATATTAATAAAAAATGTAATAACTAAACTATTAAGGAAGTCAGCAAACAAACTTCCTACAAGTGGTATGAGCAGGTATGCCTTTACTGAAGGAACATATTTTTCACAAACTGCCTGCATGTTTGCCATGGCATTAGGTGTAGCACCCATACCGAAACCACAAGTTCCTGAAACAAGAATAGCGGCATCGTAATCTCTTCCCATAATGTTAAATTCCACAAAATAAGTGAAAACACAAATTAAAACAACCTGAGTTGCTAGTAAAATAACAAGTGGTAGAGCTAGAGAAGCAAGTTCCCAAAGCTTTAAAGTAATCATAGCCATTCCAAGGAATAATGAAAGGCTAATACCACCAAGGTCGTTAATTTCACCCATGTGAATAGTAGTTATGCTTGTGTATTCGCAAATGTTTCTCATAAGTGCAGCGGCAAGCATGGCACCAATATAAATAGGGAATGTAAGTCCTGTCTGTGTAAGGAACATTGAAAAAATAGTTCCAAGTCCAATAGCAAGAATAAGCTGGAACACAGCAGCAGGATACATATTAGTATGTCGTTCATGTTTCTTTTCATCTTCTACAAGTAAGCTGTCATCATCTGTTGATACAGTATCAAGAAGATTATGTTTTTCAATAAGACGCTTACCAAGAGGACCACCAACTAAACTTCCGAAGATAAGTCCGAATGTGGCAGCAGCTGTACATATTGTAGTAGCACCACTGATGCTAAAATCTTCAAGTACAGGACCAAAAGCTCCGGCTGTACCGTGACCACCAACCATTGGAATTGAACCTGTACACATTCCAATAAGAGGATCAAGTCCTAAAGCTTTGGCAAGTCCTACGGCAGTAACGTTCTGGAGAAGTATCAATACGATAACAAGTCCAAGAAATACAATCAGTGATTTACCACCGCTTTTTAAAACTTTAAGATTTGCCTGGAATCCTACAGATGTAAAAAAGAATACCATGCAAACTTCTCGTAAAGTGTCATCAAAGGAAAATTCAGCAATTCCTGTTGTGTAACAAATACATGTCATAATGGCGAACAAAAGTCCTCCGATTACAGGAGAAGGAATACAAAATTTTTCCAAAAAGTTAATTCGTTTCTTTAAAAAATTTCCAAGTAAAAGTACCAAAACAGCAACAGCTAACGTTTGGTACATATCCAATTGAATCTTCATTATTTACCCTTTCTGTTAATTATTGTGTATTTAGATTAATTCCTTTTTCTTTATAGTAGGATTCTGCACCTGAATGAAAAGGAATTGTAATGTCGTCAGTGGCAAATTTTTCATCAATCTGAAGATCCAGGGATGTTGAATACTGGAGTTCTTTTGATTTCTTGAAGAGCATTTGCGTAAGCTGTTTAACAAGAGCTTCTGAAATAGAGTCTGATGTTATAAGAACAGACTTTACTCCAATAGTGTTTATATCTTCATCCTGTCCCTTATATGTTCCGGCAGGAATAGTATAACGACTATAAGAACTTGAATATGTGAGCATTTTGTTGATAACTGTGTCATCAATAGGAATAATGCGAATGTCACATTCTTTTGAAAGCTCATCAATAATTGTAGTTTTTAATCCGGCTGTACAGAAGAACGCATCAATGTCACCTGACTTAAGGCTATTAGCAGCATCAATGTAATCCATATTCTTGGTTGTAACAATGGAAGAAGGCATACCTGAAAATTCCAATATCTGATTGGCGTTTAATTCAGTACCTGATTCTTCTGCTCCAATACTTACTGTATGACCGGAAAGGTCGTTAATTGATTTAATATCTGAATCAGCCTTTACAACAAGCTGACATGCTTCGGTATATAATCCTGCAATGGCACGCAGATTGCTGTTCTTCTTGTAAGCGTTGTTAAGCAAATCAGCTTGGGCAATACCTAACTCAATATAGTTGTCAGATAAAAGTCGCAGGTTAGCAGATGAACCTGCAGTGGTTCTAACTTCAAATTTATAATTATCATATTCCTCATTTGCCAGTTCAGTAAAAGTGTTAGCAAAAGAGTAATACATACCACCAATATCAGCGGCACCGAATCGGATAGTATTTCCCGAAGCACGGCAACCACTAAGAATTAATAGTGTTAAACATAGCAGAATACTAAGCTTTTTTTTCATGTATTCGCTCCTTTCTGTCGTTTTCATTATATTTATTTTACAATGAAATTGCCTTTAAGAAAAGAAAAAAATATAAGATATATTAAAATAAACAATAAGACAAAAAAATGGTATAATTAAATTACAGATATTTACAATTTTCAGGAGGTACAAATGAGTAAAAGAGTAGTTAATAAAATAGTTGCTTTTACATTAATTATAGCTACGGTAGTGTTTTTCCAAGGAACAGGTAATAGTTATGCGGATATTCCAAAAACTACCACGCCGAATCCAACCATATCAAATGCTGTAGTTAAGACAAGTAAGCAGACAACAAACAAGACTAATGTTAAGGTTAACGTTAAGAAGGTCAGCATTGATACGGTAACAAGAAAGTCAGGAACTATTTTTATTTTATGGAAGAAGAATAAAAAGGCTAATGGCTATAGAATCCAGTATTCTAATGATAAGGATTTCAAGAACGTAAAAAACAAAAATGTAAAAAGTTCATCAAAGACAAAGACTAAGATTGCAAAAGTAAATAAGTCTAAGAACTATTATGTTCGTGTTAGTGCTTACGTAAAAAAGAATAATAAAAAATATTATTCTGAGTGGAGTAATGTGGCAGAAGTTATTGCATGGAATACTAAGTGGGAATTTGCAAAAAATTCAAAGATTCATACTGACTCACCTACATTATATTTCTCTAATGTAGCTAAAAAGAAAAACAAAACAGTATGTGTTAATGCAGGACACGGAACAAGAGGCGGAGAAAGTGTTAAAACTTTATGCCATCCTGATGGAAGCAGCAAGGTTACAGGAGGAAGTACAAGTCAGGGAGCCATAACTGCTACATCTATTAATGGTGGAACAACTCTAGCCGATGGCACAAGGGAAGCAACAGCCACGCTTAAACTTGCTATGACTGTTAAGAAACAGCTTTTAAAAGAAGGCTATAATGTTCTTATGGTTAGAGAAAGCGATGATGCACAATTAGATAATATAGCAAGAACAGTTTTTGCTAATAATAATGCGGATTACCATATTGCATTACATTATGATTCAACATCTTCTAATAAAGGAGCTTTCTATATTAGTGTTCCTAACAACAACAAATATAGAAGTATGTATCCTGTTTCAAAGAATTGGAAGAAACACAATAATTTAGGAAAGAACCTTATAAACGGAATGAGAAGTGCCGGTGTTAAAATTTATGGCAGTGGTTCCATGGCAATAGATCTTACTCAGACTTCTTACTCAACAATACCATCTGTAGATTTGGAAGTGGGAGATAAGAGAAGCGACCATTCAAGCAAAACGTTAAAGAAGATTGCAATAGGCATTGGAAAGGGACTAAACAAAATTAAGTAAAAACTTAAAATAATTAAATAAATTCATTAGATAATTAAAAAAATAAAATATATACTTGTGTTTTCACTTAATAAATGATAGACTTCACGTCAACAAACAAGGGCGTTTGGCTTTATGGCCAGGCGCCCTTTTCGATGCCATAAATACTTGGACTGAAATTTATGGCATTGAAATGTTTTGGTACACAAGATGAGAATTAAGAAAAATATGTTAAAAGAGAAGGAGGTATTATTGCATGAATGCAGGAGACACAGGTTTTATGTTGACTTGTGCGGCTTTGGTATTTTTTATGACACCGGGGTTGGCGTTTTTCTATGGAGGTTTAGTAAGAAGAAAAAATGTAGTTAACACTATGATGGCAATAGTTATGATTATGGGATTAGCTGTTGTTATGTGGGCATTGTTTGGATTTTCATTAGCATTTGGTGGAAATCATGGTGGAATAATAGGAGATTTCAGATGGTTTGGCTTAGAAGGAGTTGGATGGGGCACTGGACCTTATTCAGATTCAATTCCTAATTTAGTATTTTGTGCATTTCAGATGATGTTTGCAATTATTACACCGGCGTTAATTACAGGTTCTGTTGTAGGAAGAATGAAATTTAAAGCTTTATTCATATTTGTGGCAATATGGTCAATAATAGTTTATTATCCGTTAGCACATATGGTATGGGGGCAAGGGGGATTTTTGGCAGAATTAGGTTCTGTAGATTTTGCAGGAGGAGATGTTGTACATATCAGTTCGGGAATAACAGCATTGGTACTTGCAATTATTCTTGGAAGAAGAAAAGGTTATGAGAGAGCGACATACAGAATACATAATATTCCATTTGTTGTATTAGGGGCTACAATACTTTGGTTTGGATGGTTTGGATTTAATGCAGGAAGTGCCTTGAAAGCAGACGGACTTGCGGCGCATGCATTTATGACATCAGCTATTGCATCGGCGTCAGCATTGTTATCATGGATGTTACTAGATATAATAAATGACAGAAAAACAACTTTGGTAGGCGCCTCAACAGGTTTGGTAATTGGTCTGGTAGCTATTACACCGGGAGCAGGATTTGTTCCAATTTGGTCATCTTTTATAATTGGTGCTCTTGTCAGCCCAATATGTTATTATGGAGTTATACTTATAAAGAAAAAATTAAAAATTGATGATGCATTAGATGCATTTGGTTGTCACGGAATAGGTGGTATATGGGGAGGAATCGCAACAGGTATATTTGGAAAAAGTTCTATTAATCCGGTAGCAAAATGGGACGGATTAGTTTATGGTGAATGGAGGTTATTTGCAGCACAGATAGAAGGAATACTTATTACAATTGTAATTGCAGTTGTGGGAACCTTAATTTGTGTAGCAATAGTAAGAATATTTACAACACTTAGAGTAACAGATAGAGAAGAAAGAATTGGACTTGATATATCACAGCACGGTGAAAATGCATATCCAAGTTTTAATGGTATGGATCAGTAATTAAGTAAGAGGAGATGATATTCTATGATAATGAAAATAGATGCAATTGTTAGAGAAGAAAAATTTGAAGATGTAAAAAATGCATTAATGGAGATAGAAGTTAATGGTCTTACAGTATCTCAGGTAATGGGATGTGGCTTACAGAGAGGCTATAAAGAAATTGTCCGTGGTATGGAAGTTGAGCCACAGATGCAACCTAAGGTAAAATTTGAGATTGTTGTTTCTTCAGAAGAGTGGGCAGAAAAAACAATAGAAGCAATAAAAAAAGCGGCTTACACAGGGGAGTTTGGTGATGGAAAAATCTTTAGTTATCCCGTTGCAAGTGCCACAAAAATAAGAACAGGTGAAACAGGATATGATGCTGTACAGTGTCAGGAATAAAGCTTTATATAAAAATATTTAAGTTAACAAGTCATAGTTTTGTATTGTGTAAAAAATGCATGCTAAACTATGACTTTTTTCTTTAATAAAGAATGTTGGCAAAAAATTTACCTTTTTAAGTAAAATAATTGAATTGAAAACAAAGCTAAAAAGTTTTATAATGTAATTAATACAGATAAGTATGTATTTTATTGTAAAAAAGGAGGAAGAATTTTGAAAAGGAAAGTAATAATAAAAAAGGCAATAGCAGTTGCAGTAACAATGTCATTAATGACATGTTTAGTGCCTAATGGCTCAATTACAGTTAATGCTGCATCGAAAAAATCAATGTTAAGCAAAACTAAAATTTCAGTAAATGTTGGAAAGAAGAAAACAGTAAAATTAAAAAAAGCAAAATATAAAGTAGTATGGAAAATTATATCAGGAAAAAAGAATATATCAATAAAGAAAAAAGGAAAATATAAACAGAAAATACAGATTAAAGGTAAAAATATTGGTAAAGCAAAAATAAAGGCTGTATATGGAAAGAGAAAATATATTCTTAAAGTGACAGTTAAGGGAAATAATAAAGAAAATATCTCTAAAAACGTAGAAACACCAAAGAATATAGAAACCACATCAAAAACTACGGTTCAAACAACAGAGAAAGCTTCAACAGTATCTACAACCGAGGCAAGAGTAACAACAGTACCGACAACAGTAGAACCAACAACAGTGATGCCAACAACAATGGCACCGACAACAGTAGTGCCAACAACAGTTGCATCAACAACGGTAATGCCAACAACAGCGATACCAACAACAGTGATGCCAACAACAACAGTAGCACCAACAACAGTGGCATCAACAACGGTAATGCCAACAACAATGGCACCGACAACAGTAGTGCCAACAACAGTAACACCAACAACGTCAATGCCAATAACAATGGCACCAACAACAGTAGTGCTAACAACAGTAGCACCAGCAACAGTGACACCAACAACAGTAGCATCAACAACAGCACCAATTATTCCGGACATGGAAGTAGATGAAAACATCAAAGCACCGGAAGGACTTGTATGGGCTGGAAATAAAGAATTACCATATTATTTTGCATGGGCTAAGGCAAGTGATGTAGATTCATATAATGTTTATGTAGATGGAAAATGTATTAAAAATGTGGTAGATGGAGCGGTTAACTTAGATGCCTCTGTATTTGAAAAAGGTTCAGGAGAATATACAATCTCAGTTGCAGCAGTAAAAGGTAATAAAATATCTGTTGCAACATCATTAAAATATACATTTTCGCCAGATGGTCAGCTTGTTACAACAGAATCGGAAAAAGTAACAAATAAACCAACAGACGCTACAACAGTGAAAACTACAACAACAGTAATGCCAACAACAATAGCAACAACAGAAATTCAAACAACAATAGCGCCAACAGCTCCAAGCCAGGAAGTAGATGAAAACATTAAAGCACCGGAAGGACTTGTATGGGCAGGAAATAAGGAATTACCATATTATTTTGCTTGGGCAGCTACAGATGGAGCTGATTCATATAATGTTTATGTAGATAATAAATATGTAACAAATGTTGAAGTAAGTTCAGTTAATTTGGATAAAAGTGTATTTGAAAAAGGTTCAGGAGAATATACAATCTCAGTTGCAGCAGTAAAAGGCAATAAAAAATCTAATTCAACATCAATCAAGTATACTTATAATAAGGAAGGACAACATGTAACAACAGTGGCTCCAACAGAAAAAATAACAGAAGTTACAACAACTACACAAAAAGAGTTTTATGAAGAGCCGGAAACAGAAGTTCATCCTAAGAACATAAATGTTGACAATTATATGAGGCAGATAGATACTTCAAGTTCAACTAGCATTAAAACAAGTGCAAATGAAGGAATGGAAAAACTTTTTGATGGAGATATAAATACAAAGTTATGTACATCAGATGGATTTCCACTAAGAATATCATGGCAGATGAAAAAGCCAATTATATTGAAAAAATATACATTAACAACAGCCAATGATAGTGAGACTTATTCTTATAGAAATCCAAAATCATGGCATTTGTATGGCTCAAATAATGGAACATCATGGACACAGATAGATACTGTAACAGATAGTGGAATTGAAGCAAAAAATTCAAAATCTTATACATATGAAACAGATATTCAGGAAAGCTATCAGTATTATTTAATACAGTTTGAAGGAAATGGAACAAATTATTATGGATTCCAGTTGGCAGAAATTTCACTTAATGGTGATGTGGCAGATGTTGATAAGGAAATGGGAGAAGATTTATCTTCTTACTATGACAGCATTTTTGCAAGTGCTACAACTGCAAAAGGTAATGGTGATGAAACACCATTTAATTTATTTGATGGACGTAAAGAATCAAAATTATTTGAATTTTCAAATCAGTTTAGCATTGCCTGGAAAATGAAACAGGATACAACATTATATAGTTACAGTTTAACAACAGCTAATGATAATGAAGCATATAAGGGCAGAAATCCAAAATCATGGATATTATATGGATCATCAGATGGAACTAATTGGGAAAAAATTGACACTGTAAATAATAGTGGAATGGAAGATGTTAACTTTAAGACATACAATTACACAGTGGATAAGGTTGGTTCATATAGATATTACAAATTAGATATTAAAGCGGGATATGGAAGTTCAGTACAGTTGTCAGAAATATCATTGAAAGGAGCCTATATAAGCCCAAGTAAATATGATATTTTGTTTACAGGCGATTGGAAAGATGTAACAGTAGATGGTTATTTGGAAGAACTTACAAAACTGTTCTACAACAGTTATCCAAGATTATACCAGAGATGGGGTAATGGAACAGAACCTACAACTATTACATTTAAGGCTGATAACAATTATGATGGCGTAGCATATTGTCAGGGAACTACAGTATGTGTTTCAACTAAGTACGCTAACAGTCATCCGAAAGATATAGGATTTTTCTCACATGAAATAACTCATTCAGTACAGCAATATAGTGGAAAACTTAATTATGGTGATGATGTAGCGTGGTGGACAGAAAATATGGCAAATTATGGAGGGTTCAGATACTTCCATTGGTCAAATCCTAAATATGTACAGGTTTATGAAGCTACGGATACATCACTTCAGGACTGGGGTTATGAACAGTACGGAAATAATAAATGGTTCTTTGCATATATGGACTCAAAGTATCCAACAAGAAAGAATGCAGATGGAACATTAAAATATGGACTTATTGATAGTATAAATAAATTAATTAAAGACAATAACACCGGAAGTACTTACACAGATGATCCTTATAATACAACAACACCATTTAATAATGTAGTAAAACAGATTACAGGTTATGATTGTATTGAGTCTTTAAGAAAGAGATATGTAGAAGAGTTGCAGCAGGGTACATGGACATTTAAAGGATTTGCTGATTATGAAGATAATTGGCTTACTGAAAATATTGACGGAATACCAAATCCTGAATATCCAATGGTTGGTGAGAAACTACATGGAAATAAAACAGCAACTCAGTTAAATAATACAGTTACAGAAGGAACAAATCTTTGTCTTGGAGGAAAGGTGTATGATTGCTCCGGATATACAAACGATAACGAGAATGCACAAAAATTAATAGATGGAGATTTAAATACAAAATGGTGTGCAACAAGTTCTAATGTAACTAGTGGTGAGTACAAATTAAATGGCGTAAAGCATTGGGTAAAAATTGATTTGGGTCAGGAAAAAGAGTTTAATACATACACGCTTTACAATACAAGAAGTAAGGAAGGTTTTGGAAATACTACTGAATGGGAAGTTCTTGTATCCAACGATGGAAATGAATGGACATCAGTAGATTATCAACCGTCCAACAACAGTGCAGTATCTTCATTTAATATAGGAAACCAAAAGGCAAGATATATAATGATTAAAATATTTACACCTGATGAAGGTGTTGGAACACTTAGATTATATGACTTCCAGTTATTTAACATAAAATAGTGTAAAAAGTAAAAATTTTAACCCTTTTTGTCAAAAAATTAGATTGAGAGAGAACAAGAAAAAGTATATTATTATGTAAGAAGAAATGAAAATTTCGTTTTTAGATTACAAAAAGGAGATTAAAATGAAAAAAAGAGCACTAAAAAAATCAATAGCATTATGTTGTTCGATTACAATGTTAGCAACAAGCATACCATTTACTGCAATAAACATAAAAGCGGCAACAGGAGATTTTTTTGATGAGAACAATTCGGTAATGATTGACAAAGGCGGATATAAGAAAGAAGTCTTTGGAGTTAGAACTGACGACTGGGGAGTAAACTGGACAGATAGAAAAGAATCATTACCTCCATCAAAGGTTTATTTAACTGACAATTATAAAGAGACAGTTGGAACTGTTCCAACAAATGACTGGGCAAGTTCAGTTGTATTTGATCAGTATTCAGAGTCATTGTATGCACATCCTCTTGCATATAGAGCTGCAAGTAATGGTATGCAGATGGCATCACCGGCTGTAGTAGATAGTACTTCTTATGTTGACGGTGAACCAACAGTAGAAAGTTTATTAAATGATGATACAGTAGAAATGGTTGTTGGTGGTGAAAATTTTTCAGCTAAAGATGCTAAGGTGGATAAAACAACAGATTGGAGTTATGAAATTGTAATGGCAGATAATGCAGGCAATAGTTCAATGCGTTCAATTATTGCAAAGGGAACTCCATATGCCTATTATACATTTGATAATGTTACACCAACAATTTCACTTGGTGCAGGTGCAACAGACCTTGCAATAGTAAAAAATACAACATCTTCAAATATAATCGGTGTAAGTTTAAAAAATAAAAAAGATGGGAAAATACATTATTACATGTTAGCAGCACCATCAGGTACAACATGGATTAATGCAGGTGGAAAACTTACAGCAAAGATGCCTTCAGGAAAAAACTATATGTCTGTAGCAATACTTCCTGATGGAAGCAATGAAGTATTTTCTTTATATGAAAAATATGCATTTAACTTTATTACAGATACAAAGGTACAGTGGGAATATTTAAAGAATTCTTCTAAGGTCGTTACTAAATATAATGTAACAACAAAGAATATGGAGAATGGAAGCACAGGTGGAGATACTATTATGGCACTATATCCTCATCAGTGGCGTTATTCTAATTCTAAATATACTAACTATACATATAACACAATTCGTGGAACAATGAAAACGATTGTTGGAACAAGTTATGTAACTGAAATGCAATACAACGGAATTTTATCTTCATTGCCAGTTACAACTGACGAAAATACAATTGGAAATATTAAGCAGCAGTTAGGATATCTTTATGATTATAGAAAAAACAAAGAAGATCCTAAGTGGATTTGCAATTTGGAAGGTCAGTATGGTGGATTTGACACATATTGGGTAGGAAAGAATCTTAATACATTATCAGATGCAATATGGCTTTCAGGTCAGCTGGATGGTGATGATGCGGATATGAAGAATATAACAAATGAAATGGTAGAAGGAGTAGAAAACTATCTTGAATTCTGGTTTGATCCATATCAGGCATATATAAGTGGTGATCACAAGGATGACTATTTCTATTATGATGAAAATTATGGAACATTAATAGGCTATCCATCATCATATGATTCTGACAAGCAGGTTAACGATCATCATTTCCATTATGGATATTGGATTAAGGCAGCTGCAGCAGTTGCAATGAAAGATCCACAGTGGGCTAAAGAATGGGGCGGAATGGTTTATGAGATGATTGGTGATATTGCTAATGTTAATCGTGACGGAAAAGGTTATAATGCCAACAGTCCTACTAAGTATCCATTCCTTAGAAACTTTGATATTTATGAAGGGCATTCATGGGCATCAGGTGTGGCTAATTATGAATATGATGAGAATGGAGAGTTAGTTGACAAGAAGGGTGGTCTTTCAGGTGGAAATAACCAGGAATCATCATCTGAGGCAATTAATGCATGGGCATCATTAATCTTATGGGGAGAAGCAGTTGGAAATACTACAATTAGAGATGTGGGTATTTACATGTATACAACTGAAATAGCTGCAATTGAAGACTATTATTATGATGTACATAATGAAATTTTCACAGAAAAATATAAAGATGCAGGTAATTATAATATTCAGACAGTTACAAGATTATTTGGTGGTCGCTATGATCATACAGCATGGTGGACAGAAAACTCTATTGAAGTAACTACAATTACAATGTTACCAATTTCCGGAGCAACACTTTATATGGGAAAATATAAGGATAAAGTCAAAAACGTTGTAGACAGTATAGATGAAAACAGTAATCAGTGGAAACATTTTGTTTCTAATAAAGAACAGATTTGCAATAATTTCAATAAAGTTGACATGCTTACAGATCCAAAGACTAATCAGGATGTAGTAGCAGAGTATTATGCTTATTATGATCCGGATGGTGCCCTTGCAAGATGGGATATGAGTGATAGTGGAAAAGTTGAAAATGGTGAATCAAGGGCACATACTCTTTCATATATAACATCATTACAGAAGTATGGAAATCAGGATTTTTCCATTACAGGCAGTGAGCCACTTTCACTAGTATTGAGCAAGGATGGAAACAAAACATATGTTGCAGAAAATCATACTGATGAAGTAAAGAGAGTATATTTTACAGATAATACATATGTTGACGTACCAGCTAATTCAAGCTATGTTGGACCAAAAACAGGAAACGGTTCAAATCCAAATGTTGATGAAAGTGAATTATTAGGAAATACTTCAAAAGTTAACGTGGAAATATATCTTGAAAATTATGAGGGAACCGGATACGAAAAGCAGGAAAAACAGGTTAGCGTAAAAGAGGGAACTACAAGTTATACGTATGAACCAGAGAACATTACGGGATTTACATATGATAATGGAAATAGCAATAATATACTTACAACGGTTGTAAAAGAAGACAATACAGCTACGGTTAAGGCGTATTATAAACGTAATAGCTATACAATTCAGTATGAATTAAACGATGGAACAAACAATGATGCAAACCCTAACGGTTATAGATTCGGAAGTTCAATAAAACTTAATAATCCAACGAGAGAAGGTTATAAGTTCCTTGGTTGGTATACAGATGATAAGTATCAGAATCAGATAACGGAAATAACAGATTCTACAGCAGAAAATTTAGTACTGTATGCAAAGTTCCTTGATGAGTCAACTATATCCCAGTATACGGTAGAGTATTATAAACAGAAAGAAGACGAAAGCGGATATGACCTTGTAACTGAAGATACTGAGAGAATAGAAGCTATAATCGGTACAGAGGTTTCTGCAGAGGAAAAGGAGTATGATGGTTATATTCTTAGCGAAAACTCAGTGACTAAGGGAACAGTAATAGCAGAAGGGAAATTAGTTCTTCGCCTATATTATGATATTAAAAAAAGCCCTGAATCAAGAATACAAAGAGGAGCATATGTTGATGAAAATGGAAAGTTAAATTTCATTGTAAAAGACGATGTCAACAGTGCAATTGTATATTATGAAATACTTAATGGAAAAACAGAGGCAGAAGCTTTTTATAAGCAGGCAGTAGATACAAATGGTGGAAATTGTCCAGGATATCCAATGAATAAGACAGATATTGGATTTAAAAAAATTGTTGATCAGGAAGTGACAGGCGAGCAGTATGTAGTATTTAGATTCAATATTAATGACAAAGAATTAACGGATTGGGTTATTTCAAAAATATCTGATGTTGAAAAAGTGTCAACTGAGACAAAACCAGCTCCAACAACAACGGTAGCCACAACAACGACGATAGCCTCAACAACAGAATCTCCGGAAGTAGATCCAAGTGTTGATGAAAGTATTAAGGCACCGGAAGGGCTTGTATGGGCAGGAAATGCACAGTTACCATACTATTTTGCGTGGGCAAGAGCAGATGGAGCAGATTCATATAATGTTTACGTTAATGGAGTTTGCGTTAAAAATGTAGTTGATGGAAATGTTAATTTAGATTACACAGCATTTACAAAAGGATCAGGAGAATATGAAATAGGTGTTGCAACTGTAAAAGGAAACAAACGCTCAAGAATAACATCTATTATGTATAACTATGTTGATGATGGAAATCACCCAACAACAACGGTAGCGCCAACAACAGCAGCGCCAACAACAACGGTAGTGTCAACAACAACGGTAGCGCCAACAACAGCAGCACCAACAACAGAAGCGCCAACAACAACGGTAGCGCCAACAACAACGGCAGTATCAACAACGAAAGATACAGAACAGGAAACAACTACAAATAATGGTGCAGTAACATCTGTGGAAACATCAAGCACTTACAAAACAGCTGAACAGATGGAAAAAGAAATTCTGGAAAAGAAGGATGATAAGGATTTTGCAAATTCTACATTTGCAAAACTTAGTGTTAGAGTAAAGAAAACAACTAAGAAGTCAGTTAAGCTTGTTTGGAAGAAGATGTCCGGAGCAACAAAGTATGTTATATATGGAGCTAAATGTGGCACATCGTATAAGAAGATTAAAGAAGTAAGCAAGAAGACATTTACAGCTAATAAATTAAAGAAAGGTAAATATTACAAATATCTTGTAGTTGCACAGAATGATAAAGGTGAGGTCTTGGCTACATCAAAATTGATTCATGTAGCAACTAAAGGTGGAAAAGTAGGAAATTGTAAATCTTTAAAATTAAATAAGACTAAAGTAAAACTTTTACTTGGAAAAAAATTCAAGATTAAAGTAAAACAGATTGCAGACAGCAAAAATGTTAAGATTAAAAAACATAGAAAGGTAAGTTTCGAATCAAGTAATCCTGAAATAGCTACAGTGTCAAAGCGTGGTAAAATAACAGCCCTAAAGAGAGGTAAGTGCACAATTTATGCATATGCACAAAATGGTGTTTACAAGAAAGTAAAAGTTACAATTAAGTAAAAATACAATATATACACTTCTCAGGGGAGAGTCTGGCATGCCAGGCTCTCTCTTCCTGTTATTTATAAGGATATGTTGAGTATTTTTAAACAAAAAGGTAGATATTTTTACCAATCAGATTTCTTAGTAAAAATTTTAACCTTTTTAAGTCAAAAAAATCAATTGAGACGTTTCAAATAAATTAGTAATATATAATTAACAAGATAAGTACGGAAAAGAAAAAATTACCTAAAAAAAAATAAAAAATTTCAATGTCTGGTTTTAAGTTGTACAACCTGAAAAGATAGGCTATAGTTGAGTATAGAAGGATACGGATTTACAAAAAAATTATGGAGCAGAAAAAAGTTGAAAAAAATTATAAAATATTGGAAAAAATCCAAAATAAGAACACAGATTATATTTACATATATATTAATTTTGCTACTATCATTTGTTATGACGTTTTCAATGATATGGGCTGTTAATAATAAGTATACTAAGGAAGAAATCGGAAAAGCAGGTGTTCAGACAGTTAGCGCACTTCAGGGAAACTTAGCATTAGTGTTTGAAAATGTTACGCAGCTTTCTACGTATCTATATTTTGATGATATTGTACAGGATTCTCTAAGACAAATTAATTCAGCTAATATTGATTTAAATTATCAGAAGAACATAACCAAAAGTCTTTTTAACATGATTTTATCAGGAGATTATGTTTCAGGAGTATATATATTTGATCAATATAATAATTGTTACAGTTCATATAAAAGAACACCAAGAAAAGTTAATAAGTACATCCAGGGAGCTGACTGGTATAAGAAAATGCAAAGTGCCGGTGGCAATGGATTTTTTTATAAAGGAAGTGATGGCACAATAGAATACTATGAAAATAATAACTATTTGTGTTATGTAAGGCAGATTTTAGACAAAAAAGATTATAAGCCTTTAGCAACACTACTTATTACTTTTGATAATACTGTTCTTCAGGGATATTTTAATCAGGTAAGTGAAGATTCAAAGAATCAGTTTTATATTATTGATTCAAAAGGAAATTATGTAATAAAACCTCAGGAGGAAAAAAGAGATTTCAAAAAGTATACGAAAGTAGCAGAAAATATTAATGAAGGATACAAAGAAGTAAAAAATAATGGAGAAGAGTGTATTGTAGCCTGTCAGGATATGGGAATACAGGATTGGAAACTGGTAGGAGTTTTTTCAATGGACGATATTACATCTTTGGCACCGTATTATTCAACGATTATTGCAATAATTATGGGAATTAATATTATTTTTGTATTTTTGTGCTCCACGCTACTTACGTATCTTATTTTTAAACCTTTAAGAAAAATAGAAAATCATATGCAGATAGTAGAAAATGGGGAATTTATTACAATGCCTGTGGATGACTATGATAACGAAATAACGAATTTAAGAAAAGTTTTCAATCATATGATTTTATCAGTTAAGGCATTAATGAAGAGAGTAAAGGATGAGGAAAGAATAATTGCAAAAGGAAAGTTAGACATAATTTACGCTCAGATAAATCCTCATTTTTTGTATAATACTTTAGATGCAATTTCGGCATTGGCTTTAATGGAAGAGAATGAAAAATGCTTTCAGATGATACAGGCATTGGGTAACTTTTACAAAAATAGTTTAAACAGTGGACTGGATTATATAAGCGTAGAAGATGAAATCGGTTGTATTGAAAGCTACATTACAATTTTAAACACCAGATATGAAAACCAGATTGCAATTAGCTATGATATAGAAGATGTTGTAAAACATGAAAAAGTGCTTAAATTACTGTTACAGCCGCTGGTAGAAAATGCTGTACATCATGGCTTAAATGGTGAAGGAGGTAATATTGAAATTAAGGTATTTGAGCAGGAAGATGAAATAATTTTCATAGTATCAGATGATGGAGTGGGAATGAGCGATGAAAAAATAGAAGATATACTTGCAGGAAGAACAGTTACCGGAAAGTCAGGATTTGGTTTATATAGTTTAATACAGAGAATTCGTCTTACATACGGAATAGAAAATCCTGTAATTATACAAAGTGAAGTTGGTGTAGGAACGGAGATAATTGTCACAATCAAAAAGATTAAAATGGAGAAATAACATATGTTAAATGTATTATTGGTTGACGATGAAAAGTTAGAAAGAGTTTTAATCCGTAAAGGATATAATTGGGAAGAAAACGGTTTTAATATTGTAGGAGAGGCTGCATCAGGAGAGGATGCCTTGGAATATATAAACTACCACAATGTTGATATTGTAATTACGGATATTAATATGCCTGGAATGGACGGATTGCAGTTTACGGAAAAATTGCTACAAAAAAATCCTAAATGCAGGGTAGTAATTGTAACCGGATTTCGTGAATTTGAATATGCAAGAAAAGCAATTAAGCTTGGAGTTGACGAATTTCTTTTAAAGCCTGTCAACATAAAAGAAATAAGTGAAGTTATGACTAAAATTAAAACTGAAATAGCAAAAGTCAATGAAGAGGAATCAAAAGTAGCAAAGCTTAAAGAAAGTGCGGAAAAAAATTACGATATATTAAGGGAGAGTTTTCTTCTTAGATTAGTAGAAAATCGTATAGGAGAAGAGGAAGCTACAAAAAAATTGGAAACATATAATTGCAGTGATTTAGTTGATGGATGTGTTTGCATAAATGTAAAAATCAAAGATGCCCAAGAAAATCAAAATTATAAAAATGTGTATGAATTTATACAAAAGCAAAATAATGAGAATAGCCTTTCTTTTATACATTTTATGCATAATATTGTAATGTTTTTCACAAAAACAGACGTAAGTAAATGCATTGATTACGCTAATGATTTGCATAATAAATTAAACAATATGGGAATAACGGCAACTATTGGTGTTAGTGAAAAAAACAGTGAATTTAATGGAATACCGACAGCATATGGTCAGGCAAACAAAGCTATAGGTGTTTCTGTATTATTAGGCAGAAATAAGGTTGTTACCTTTTCTGAGTATCAGGAAATAATGAAGAAAAACAGTTCAAAAAAGGAAATAGACTGGGATGAATTTTCAGATGCAATAATTAATTGTAGAAGAGAAGAAGTACTAAAATATGTTTCTGATTACACAGAAATAATTAAAGCAGAAAAAATACCTGATGAGGAATATCTTAAATTAATGGCAATGACAATAATCCTAAGGGCAAGCTCTACATTAAACAAATATGGAACAAACATATATCAATTGGCAAGTGAGGAAGAAGTTTTCCAAAATGTTAGGGAAATAAGAACCATAGATGATACATCAGAGTGTGTTATAAAATACATTAAACAGGTTTGTGATTATCATGAAAAAAAGCGTTCAGGTAAGAGAAAAAATGTAATAAAAGATGCACTGGATTACGTTAACAGAAATCTGTATAACCCGGAACTTTCACTTAAAAAGGTCGCCTCCGATTTATACATAAATGACAGTTACCTAAGTAGGGAATTTAAGAAAACATATGGTGTAAGTTTTATTGAATATATTTCCCAGAAAAGAATAGAAGCAAGCAAAAAACTTCTTAAGGAGACGGAGCTTAAAGTGTATGAGGTGGCGGAAAAAATAGGGTTTAAAGACTCCCACTATTTCTGCATTTGCTTTAAAAAGCAGACAGGACAAACAGTAAAAGAATATAGAGCATAGTGTTAAAAAAAAGGTTAGAAATTTTAGTAAAATTTTTAACCTTTTTTGGTCAAAATATTAAATTGAGATAGGTGTTGTACTAAAGTATACTCTCAGTATAAAAATTCGAGGAGGAAACAAAATGAAAAAGAATTTCTTTAAGAAAGTGTTAGCGGTTACGTTAGCATCAACAATGGCATTCTCTATGGTAGGATGCGGAAACAGTGATAGTAAGAGTGAGGGAAAAAAGGATGACGGAACTATCACATTAAATGTATGGCATCAGTGGTCAAATGACACAAATGAACTTAAGGGTAGATATGAGGAAGCAGTTAAGGCTTACGAAAAAGATAATCCTAATGTAAAAATCAAAACAGAAACATTGGATACTGAAGCTTACAAGACAAAGATTAATGCAGAGTTTGCAGGAGATGCAAAGGGCATTGATGTATTCTACTGGTGGGGTGCAGGTACAGCTAAGAAATTAGTTGACGCAGGAAAAGTAATGGCATTAGATGATTACTTAACAGATGATGTTAAATCAAGAATGGTGGAAGGTTCAACATCAGCATTTGAATATGATGGAAAATTATATTCAACGCCAATGTTCTCATGGTATATGACATTATTCTGCAACAAAACATTATTTGACAAGGCAGGTGCTAAGCTTCCTGAAACATATGATGAATTAGTAGATGCAGTTAAGAAATTAAAAACTCTTGACGGCGTTACACCATTAGCAGCAGGTGCAAAGGACGGATGGAATGCAGCTTTTGTATACCAGGCATTAGCTTTGAGAGAAGTAGGAGCTACAGGTGTTAATGAAATGCTATCAGGTAAAAAAGAATTTGGTGACGAGGGATATAAGAAGGCAGCACAGAAAGTATCAGACTTATACAAATTAGGAGCTTTTGGAGAAAATCCATTAGAGCAGGGAAATGATGACGCCAATGCAGCATTTGAAAACGGCAAGGCAGCAATGAGAATTATGGGAAGCTGGTTTGCGAACAACGTATATACAGATGAAGCAGCAACAATTAACCCTGAAGAAGTTGTAGCATTAAAGATTCCTATGATTTCTGACGGAAATGGAGAATCAACAGATTACTGTGGTGGTTATGTTGAATCATTCTGGGTAAACAACAATACTAAGTACAAAGAAGAAGCAGCAAAATTCTGTATTTACATTAATGAAAAAATGGGTGTTGCATCATACGAAACAGGTTCAGGATTCAGTGGATGGACAACAAAAGCTGATGAAAGTAAGTTAAATCCATTATTCATTCAGATTAAAGATTTATTGGCAGAAGGAAAACAGGGTGTTCTTGCATGGGATACATCTTTAGAAGCAGAACCTGCTGCAGTTCATAACGAACAGGTACAGACATTATTTGCAGATGGCGCAGATATAAATGAATTTATTGATGAACATAAAGCGGCAATCAACGGCAAATAAGAAGTAAGAGGTGGGTAGTGTTATGGAAAAAATGCTTGGAAATAAAAAATACATATTAATTTTCATATTACCGGCGCTACTTTTATTTTTAGGATTTACTCTAATCCCATTGATAACATCAGGAGTATATAGCTTTTTTGAATACAATGGGATTGGAAGTAAAACATTTATTGGAATAAAAAACTATATTGAATTATTTACTTCCGACAGATATTTTCCACAGGCGGTAAAAAATTCATTAATATTAGTGGCAGCATCATTATTTATTCAGTTACCAATATCATTAATATTAGCCTTGATATTATCAAAAGGTGTAAAAGGGGATAACTTTTTTAGAACTATATATTTTATACCTGTTGTAATTTCAAGTATGGTTATTGGACAATTATGGCTTAAAATGTTTAACAGTGATTATGGTGTAATAAATACTGTAATAAGATATTTTGTACCGGAATATGAACACTCATGGCTTACAAAAAATGCATTTATGACCGTGTTAATTCCATCTGTATGGCAATATATAGGTTATCACATGATTATTTTTTACGCAGGAATTAAATCAATTTCAACAGATTACTATGAAGCTGCACAGATTGATGGAGCATCAACATGGCAGGTTTATAGAAAAATTACGTTACCTCTGCTGGTTCCTGTAATAAAGACTTGTGTAATCTTTGCAATTACAGGTTCACTTAGAGCCTTTGATTTAGTATATGTAATGACAGGTGGTGGACCAAATCATATAAGTGAGGTTCCGGCAACATTAATGTATAACAATTTGTTTAGAAAAGGATTATATGGTTATGGAAGTGCTCAGGCATTTTTTATAGTAATCGAATGTTTAATATTTACATTTATTGTAAACAGATTGTTTAAAAAAGCAGAACAAAATGTTTCAGCAGTATAGGAGGGTACAATGAAGAAGAAAAATATTATAGGCAAGATAAAATTTATAGTGTTGCTTTTAATTGCTTTGACTCAGTTGTTTCCCTTATACTGGCTTATAACTTTTTCATTAAAAAGCAATACGGAAATATTTGGCGAGAATGTAATAGGACTTCCAAAAGTTTGGAGATGGGATAATTATATAACAGCATTAAGTTCATCTAACTTAATTCGTTATTTCCTTAATTCAGTTTTTTATTCTGTAGTTACCGTTGTTGTGGCAGGAATAATATCTTCAATGGCAGCATACGCCATTGCCAGAATGACATGGAAACTAAAGAATGCTGTTTATGGATTATTTATGATAGGAATAATGATACCTGCTCAGGCAGCATTACTTCCATTATTCCAGATTCTTGACAAACTTGGGTTAAAGGGAGGTTATCTTGGACTAATGATTCCATATATAGCAGGAGCTCTGCCAATGAGTATTATGATATTAGTTGGTTTCTATAAAGGAATACCAAGAGAAATGGAAGAAGCCGCATATATTGACGGCTGTGGAATATTTAAATGTTTTATTCAAATAATATTCCCAATGGTTAAGCCGGCTATTGCCACAGCTTCAATATTTACATTTCTTGGAACATGGAATGAATTAATGTTAGCCAATACTTTTGTTGACAGTGACCAGTATAGAACACTTCCAGTAGGAATAATGTCACTTGCAGGTCAGTATTCAACAGAATGGGGATTAATAGGAGCAGGTATGGTTATAGCAACATTACCTACTATCATTATTTATTTCTTTTTAAGCAAACAGGTACAGGAGAGTCTTGTAGTTGGAGCAGTAAAAGGATAAAAATCATAATTTGTTGAGAAAAGAGTTGGGGAGCCCGGCTCTTTTTTCTTTATATGTTGTAATGTATGGTATATAATAATATTATTAGAATTAAAAAAGTATTGACCTTCCACCTTATGGAAGCTGTATAAATAAGGCGTATCGATACAGTTATAAGTGAATCGGGTTATTAAAAACAAGAAGATGGAGGCTATCCGGTGAAGATTAAACAGGTTGAAGAACTAGTTGGAATAACAAGCAAAAATATTAGATTTTATGAAAGTCAGGGATTACTTACACCTGAAAGAGCTGATAATGGTTACAGAGAATACCATCAGGATAATATAGAAGTTTTGAAAAAAATAAAACTTTTAAGAAAAATCGGAATATCAGTAGAAGACATAAAATCAGTATTAAATGACAATGTTACTTTGGAAAATTGTTTGGAAAAATATTTAGATGTTTTGGAAAAACAAAAATCTAACCTTACCAAAATGTATAATCTTACCGAAGAAATCATAAATCAGAAATGTGAACTTAATAATCTGAAAACAGATGAATGGCTTGAGAAGATGGAAAACATGGAGAAGGAGGGCATAGATTTTGTGAACATTAGCAAAATTGACATCCACATGAAGAAGAAAATGGGAGCAATAATCGGAGGAGCAGTAATGATAGTATTTATGATATTTCTTATTGGAATGTTCCTGTGGGGAAATAGTGTTGATCCAATTCCTTTAGGACTTTTGATAGTTTTAGTAGCAATTCCGGTTGTTATCATTGTATGTATCATTGGTGTTTTAATAGGCAGAATAAGAGAAATAGATGGAGGAGAAGAAGATGAAGCTGCTAAGTATTGATTATATTCCGGGAACGGAAATAGAAGCATTGGGTATGGTAAAAGGAACAGTTGTTCAGACCAAAAATGTAGGTCGAGATTTTATGGCAGGAATGAAAACACTTGTAGGTGGAGAAATCGTAGGTTATACGGAAATGTTAAATGAGGCAAGACAGATTGCTGTTAAGAGAATGGTTGATGAGGCAAAAGAACTGGACGCAGATGCAGTAATTGGTGTAAAATATGGTTCATCACAGGTAATGAGTGGAGCAGCAGAAGTGATTGCCTATGGTACTGCCGTAAAAATTATAGACAAGTGATTAAATAATCAGACACATAGTAATTGATTACCAATTGTAAAAAAGCTGTGATAAACAAATCATAAACCGAAAGGAAGCTATTAATGGAACTTAGAGTATTGCGTTATTTTTTGACAGTTGCAAAGGAACAAAGACCATACTCTAAGGCAATTAATTTGTTTATAAAAGAAATAAATGGTTACAAGGCATAGACTATGATTTAATGTAGGTAGTAGTCATAATTGAATAAAAGAGATATAATGAACGTGCAGGGTCAGAGATAGGCTTTGCACGTTTTTTTAGGTTTTCCAATTTTGTGGTACGTTGCATTTTATGCAGGTTGGCCAAAAGCTTGGGCAGTATTTAATTTGTCAGATGAAGAATATGGGAAATTAAAATAATTAAATATGATAGGACGCAATTTGCGCTACGGTCGGACATCCATAATCCATTCATTCTGTGATTGTGGATGTTTTTTGATTAATAAGAAATTTAAATAGGGAACTTTTTGAAAGAAAAACAACAAAAAAGTTCCCTAAAAATAAGGAGACAAGTTGGTTCAATGGTAGGTTCAGTTGCCAACATAATACTTGATCCAATATTTATTTTTGGATTAAAGCAGGGTGCAGCAGGTGCCGCAATTGCAACGGTTCTTGGAAATTTAATTGCGGAAATCTACTATGTTTATGTAATGATTAAAAAAACTAACAGATTGTCAGTGTCAATTGGCGATGCAAAAATTTCAACTTCAATGATTAGAAACGTTCTTATTATAGGAATACCGGCATCAATCACAATATTTAAGATAATTAATAAGAAGTAGAAGTATAAAGAAATTAATTAATAATTGACCGAGCTGAATGCGAGGGTCAGCTATAATTTAAAACTTGTTTAAGTAATATGATGTAAATAAGTTGACAACAAACTTATTTAAGTAATATGATATAAATAAGTTGAGGTGACAAAATATGGAATATAACTTTAAAGAAGATTTGAAATCAATTAGGGAGATATTGGGGTTAACACAATCTCAGATTGCTGAAAAAATTGGTGTTGAACAGATTACTATTTCGCGTAATGAGATGGGTAAAACTACCCCATCTGATAAATTGCTAGAGCGTGTGTATGAATTTGCTTTTAAGAATAATATTAAACTTAATAGGCTTAAAGAAATGTTTTATATAGAACATATGGATAAGAATCATAAGCTTTTATTTCATGGAGCGAAGAGCAGGATAGAAGGAAAGTTGGATATACATAAAAGCAGAACGAATAATGATTTGGGACAGGGCTTTTATACAGGTGAGAGATACGAACAGGCGATATCATTTATTTCAGGTTTTGAAAAGTCAAGTGTGTATATTTTTGATTTTAAGGAAGAAGGTTTAAAAGGGAAAAAATATAATGTGAATCAGGAATGGATGATGACTATAGCTTATTATCGTGGCGCTTTAGAGGAATATGAAAATCATCCCATAATAAAAAAGCTAATAGAAAAATCCTGTGACTGTGATTATATCATAGCTCCCATTGCGGATAATAGAATGTTCCAGATTATTAACTCATTTATTATGGGAGAAATAACTGATGAGCAGTGTAAGCACTGTCTGGCGGCTACCAATTTAGGTTATCAGTATGTATTTAAAAGTGACAAAGCTATCAAAAGCCTTAAAATGTTGGAACGTTGTTATATTTCGGAAAAAGAAAAGGAATACTATAAGAAAATGAGAAATTCGGATGCTAAGCTTGGAGATGATAAAGTCAAATTAGCCAGAATTAAATATAGAGGAAAAGGTCGTTATATAGATGAAATTCTGAAATAAAAAGGATTGTAAGGAGCAGTTATTATATGAGAAAATTTGACAAAGATGGTTTAATATTATGTGAAATGCAAGGACAAGTATTTGAAATGTCAATTGAAACGACGTCTACAAGTTCAGAAATATTTATAAGAAGGTTTATGCAAAGTATAATTGCAAAAAGTTTAGACAGTGGAGATATTTTGCAGACTAATATTCAACCAAAAGATATTTTTGAAAGAATAGTTGAACAGTATGGAGAGTCAAAGTATGGTTCGGTAAAGTATTCTCCTAATGAAATGTACTGGATAGGGTACATGTACCGCTATTTTTCATACACATATGAAAAATCATCATCTCAGGTTTATAAAATCATAAAACCAAAAGAATTACGGGAATTATTTTTTGCTTATCATACAATGGATCCTAGTCAGGCAATAGAAAGAATTTTGGAGGCAAAAGGATATCCGATTAATGAAGAGGAAGAATTAAAAAGACAATACGAAATATTTCGTAGAATCCGCAAAGGCAGTTAATAGTGTATGTTATTTTGAAACTCCAAAATTTGGATTGTTGACAACAGAAATATCCTATGATAGACCATTCAAGGTTAAAAAAATTAACTTGAGTAAGTTATACATAACTATAAAGTGAAAATATATACAAAGGTGCTATAGATGAAAAAAATAATTATATTATTAACATGTGCGATTTTGCTATGTGGATGTGGAAATGGTAACATGGTAAAATCTCAGAAGACAACACAGAATAATGAGCAGAAGTACACAAGCGAACTTTTTGCAATGGACACATATATGGAAATAACAGCATATGGTGACAATGCAAAAGAAGCAGTAGCAAAGGCTTCTGCCAGAATAAATGAATTAGACGGAATGCTTTCTACAGGAAACAGCGACAGTGAAGTTAGCAAATTAAACAGTGAGAAAGAGCTTAAGTTGTCGGAAGATGTTGGAAACATAATGGAGCGTTCTTTGGAAATATCTGAAAGTACAGGCGGTGTCTTTAATCCTGCAATATATCCAATTATGCAGTTATGGGGGTTTGATACAAAGAATTACAAAGTTCCTAATAAAAAAGAACTGGAAAGTACATTAAAAAATATCAATGAATCAAAAATCAAATATGATTCAAAAACAAGAGTGGCAAAACTAGATAAAAAAATGAAAATTGATTTTGGCGGAATTGCTAAAGGATATACTTCATCGGAAGTTATGAAAGTTTTTAAGAATAACGGAATTAAAAGCGGTCTGGTTAGTCTTGGTGGAAATGTTCAGGCACTTGGAGCCAAGCCTGACGGAAGCAAGTGGAAAGTTGCAGTGCAGAATCCAGATAGTGATGAAAGCTATATAGGAGTTCTTGAAATTGTAGGCAAGGCAGTTATTACTTCAGGTGGCTATGAGCGTTATTTTGAAAAAGACGGAAAAACATATCACCACATAATTGATCCGGCTACAGGGTATCCGGCAGATTCAGGACTTAAATCAGTTACAATTATTAGCTCCGATGGAACTTTGGCAGACGGATTATCAACATCATTATTTATTATGGGTATTGACAAGGCTAAGGAATATTGGAGGGCCAATAGCGATAAGTTCGACGCAATACTGTTAACTAACGACAACAAGCAATATGTAACAGAAGGAATTTATAGTGATTATTCTACGGACTATCCGGTAGAAAAAATAAAAAAGGAAAATCATAATGAATAACTTGAAATTGACGAAAAAGAAAGATTTAATTTTGGCAGCAGTTATTATTGTAATTGCCATTGTCATGTATATTATAATGAATCAGATGCAGTCGGATAACGGTGAAATAGTAAAAATAACCGTAGACGGAAATGTATATGGAACTTATTCATTGACAAAGAATCAGGAAATAGAGATAAAAACTGATAAAGGTAAAAATATAGTTTGGATTCACGATAATTGTGTGGAAATGAAAGAAGCAGATTGTCCTGATAAATATTGTGTTAAGCAGGGAAAAATAATAAAGACCAGACAAAATATTGTATGTCTGCCACACAAGGTTGTTGTGGAAATTGCAGTATCAGATAATACAAAAGGTAATGAGGCAGATGTTATTGCAAAATAGGAGTTTGTAGCAATTTCAAAAGAGAAGAGAGAAAAGATGAGTACAAAGAAAATAGCAAATATAGCAATGCTTGTTGCTCTTGCAATAATTTTTAGTTATGTAGAGGTTTTAATACCAATTAATATAGGAATCCCTGGTGTAAAGCTGGGACTGGCTAACCTTGTGATAGTCATTGCATTGTATAGCTTAGATATGGGGGACGTATGGCTAATATCATTGGTAAGAATAGTTCTTGTAGGATTTATGTTTGGCAGTTTAATGTCAATTGCCTATAGCCTTGCTGGTGCCATAGTAAGTCTTATTGCAATGATGATAATTAAAAAAACAGATTTTTTTGGAATTATGGGAGTTAGTATTATAGGGGCAGTATGTCACAATATGGCACAGATAGCCGTTGCAGCATTTGTAGTAAAAAACAACGGCATTTACTACTATGTTCCAATGCTTCTTATAGCAGGAGTAATTACAGGTGGGATTATAGGAGTAGTTTCCCATAGAGTATTAAATATATTAAAAAAATAAAAATTTTTTAATATAGGGTTAGCCAAAACTAATAAAAATCAGCAAATAATAAAGCTGAATAAATAATTGATTTACAAAAAAGATAAGGCTGTAAGTTTATATCAAAAACTTACAGCCTTCTTGTAAAGTATTTTTTAATTATTACAATTAGTATATCAACATATTGTTTTAACAGCAATACAGTTTACGATTTTTGTCTGCTTTTGTCACATTTATACAATAACAATAATAAATAGAAAAATAATAAAAACGATATATGTTGAAATGTGCTATACTAAAGGAAATATTTTATCAGGATAGTATAAGCGGAATAGAAAAAATTGCTTATGAAAAAAATAAAGGAAGAAATAGGCAAATGGAGGATGCAGATGTGAGTCAAAAAGTTTTAAAGCAGCTTTATAAAACTGAATTTAATAAACTAACACCTGAAGATATTGAAAGCGTTAAAAGAGTGATTTATAAATATATGAATCAATCAGGAGCGTCAGGTTATGAAGTGAAAATGCTTGTAAATCCAGAACTAAGTGAAGAAAAAAGCCAGTTTGTTAATAATGTAATATCAAATTATATGGACAAATATAATATGTATGTGCATGATGATGGCATTACTTATAGCAAAAAAGCACAGGGAAGATATGATGATGCATCAGCCGGAGCAAAGTTTTATTTTGCACTTTATAAATACCGTGAATATTTTTCTATATTTGAACATTAAAGCAAAATTATATATAAAAAATTGAACGCTAGCATTGGATTTAGTTAGTTAAATTCATTGACTAGCGTTTTTGTTTTAATTATTTTTAGGATGAGACATTTGGTGCTATGTCAAGATTTAGCACAAAATAAAGTGAGAAGTTCTGTCAGCTAAGCAGCCGGCAGAGATTTAACCCTCTCATACAATTTTTCAAATTTGTCAGGAGACATGTAATCGCAATGACTATGAATTCTGACAGTGTTGTAAAAGGTTTCGATGTATTCAAAAATCAGGTTGTATGCGTGTCTGTAATTCTTAATGTTAAAACGGTTAAGCCATTTCCTTTTTATGAGTGAATGGAAGGATTCAATGCAGGCATTGTCATAAGGATAACCTTTATGTGAATAACTGCGTTGCATGTTTTTGGTGGCTTCACGCCATGCCTGTGAAACATACTGAGCAGTGAAAAGTGTAAAGTGGAATGCAAATTATTAGAAAAAATCATTGTAAATTATTCAATGAACCAATAGACTAGAGTATATAAGTATGAAAGGTGTGAGGTAATAAGAAGTGAAAAGAATATTAATAGATAACAAGCAAGAAGATTTAAAACAAATAGCATATTCTATTCCGTGGAAAAGTGATACAGTTTGTTTACGACAAATTTGCATTTGTAATTCTCATGTGGAATCTATTCAGCCAATTACAAATTTAATTAAAAATAAAAAAGAAAAACATGCTAATAGCAAAGAGTTTAAGGAAAAATTAGAATGTGATATTGAAGGGATTTATATTGAAACAGATAGATGCAGTGTAAATGAAGAAGAATTAGATTTTTCGGGAATTTATATAGGAGAAATTAAAATAAGAAAGACGAAATAGTTATGCCTAAAATAATTCATAGAACAACGTTGACAATTGCAACATTAACAATACTAACAGTTGCATTATATAATGCGACTTCAATTGATATAATCCTAACTGTTGCAATTATATTAGGGACAACTTCATATCATTTTATTATGAGATTGCTTGTAGGTTTGATTTTTAATCAGGTTATGAGGAACAGAGCGGATTATACGAAGAGTTGGTATCAGGTCAGCAATTTTGAAAATAGAATATATAAGAAATTAAATGTGAAGAAATGGAAGAACAGAATGCCTACATATGACTCAAGTTTGTTTGACACTAAAATTCATAGTTTGCAGGAAATTGTACAGGCTATGTGTCAGGCGGAGTTGGTGCATGAAACGATTGTAGTGTTAAGTTTTGTACCAATTGTTGCAGGAGTTTGGTTTGGTGAATATCCTGTTTTTGTTATTACGTCGGCTTTGGCTGCAATGTTAGATTTGATGTTTGTAATGGTTCAGAGATATAATAGACAGAGGGTTATTAAATTGATGAAATACAAAGAAGGAAAAAGCAGAAAAGATGGCAGAGAAGATGACAAAGGAAGAGTGGTATAATCAATTGTTTCTGGGACTTGGAAGGTCAAAGTTTCGTAGCAGTTTTCATTTGAAACAGAAGGATATTGATTATATAAATGAAAAAGGTTTGGATACTATAAGAGAACATGCCAGAGAGTTTATTGCAAAAAGAGAAGCACCGGCGGTTATTCCAAATGACGGAAAACAGACACCAATGAAAGGGCATCCTGTTTTTGTGGCACAGCACGCAACGGCAACGTGTTGCAGGGAGTGCATTAGAAAGTGGCACAAAATACAACCGGGAAGAGAGTTAAGCCGGATACAACAGGAATATTTGGTGGATGTGATAATGACGTGGATAGAGAAGGAAATGTCGGAACGGAAATAGACAGTTTTTGATAAGAAATGGAGATGTTAAGTTTGAAACAAAGTTTGAAACAAATAAGTAGAGGTTATCCAAAAACAAAAGGGCATAACAAATAA
>OJAG01000417.1_pt1 | contig 34132 bp, 48 predicted proteins | sample 1589021 | NCBI WGS metagenome assembly OJAG01 (sample SAMN03283264) | human gut metagenome | biome: human-associated habitat; material: feces | host: Homo sapiens | place: USA | collected 2013 | reverse complement strand
TCAAACCGCCGCGACTAAAGTCACAAATATGCTTTATTTCTCTTGCATTGGGCGTCTCTTTGCCACACTTTTAGGGAAAACCAACATATTCTGATACAAAGGAAGGAAGAGGTTTCAATCATGTTTGATTTAATTTCGATATCGGAAGCGATAAAAAGAAGTTACGATTCAGAAGGCCTGCTCGTTGATGTACGTTCAGAGGAAGTATTTAAAAAAGGGCATCTCCCAATGGCAGTCAATCTCCCATTTGAAGAAATTATGAATGAAAAGTTCGATATAGAGGCAATAGAGAAAGATTTTAATATAGAAAAAGAACAGCCAGTTTTTTTATATTGTGATACAGGTTCCACAAGTATGCTGGCGGCGAAGAAGCTTGATTCTGTGGGAATTCACGCATACAGTGTGGTTGGCGGCATTATGTTTTATAAAGGATACTTAGAAAAGGAGAAGAACGATTTGTGGACGATGGTGCGTACTTCTTGACATAGCAACATTTCCTAAGTACAATTATAATTATTGAGAAATATGTAGATTATGAAAAAATAGGATGAAGTACATGTGTATCGTGGTATTTTAAGTAGTAATTTATATAGAAAAATGAGGTTAGGCAGATGAAGTAATATTATAAATATTGCTTTAGATATAGAAACGTGTCTTTGTATAAAAACAGAAGAAAGATGCAATGAATGGAGGTAAGATGAGCAACAAATATGAGTTTATTGCGCCGTGTCACTTTGGACTTGAGGCAGTGTGTAAAAGAGAGATAGCAGATTTGGGATATGAGATTGTGAAGGTAGAAGATGGAAAGGTAACTTTTGCCGGAGACATGGATGCTTTGGTAAGAGCAAACATTTTCTTAAGAACAACGCAGAGAATCCTTTTAAAAGTGGCAGAGTTTAAGGCGGTAACTTTTGAGGAACTATTCCAGAATGTGAAAAAGGTTCCGTGGGAAGAGTATTTCCCATCCGATGCGAGATTCTGGGTGACAAAGGCAACTTCTGTAAAGAGTAAGCTTTTCAGCCCTTCTGATATTCAGTCCATTGTAAAAAAGGCGATGGTAGAGCGAATGAAAGAGCATTACCACATCAATTGGTTTGAGGAAGATGGTGCCGATTATCCGGTTCGAGTTATTATTTATAAGGATATTGTGACAATTGGTCTTGATACTTCTGGTGAGAGCCTTCATAAGAGAGGATACCGCCGCATGGTCAGCAAGGCACCGATTGAGGAGACATTGGCGGCTGCACTTATCAAGCTCACTCCGTGGAATAAGAGCCGTATCCTTGTTGATCCGTTTTGTGGAAGTGGAACATTTCCTATTGAAGCGGCAATGATGGGAGCGAATATCGCACCGGGAATGCACCGCGAATTCCAGGCGCAGAATTGGGACAATATCGTGTCTCCAAAGCTTTTTGCCAGAGGATTTGAGGAGGCAGAATCTTTAGTAGATACGAGCGTGGAGATGGATATTCAAGGATATGATATTGATCCGCAGATTGTAAAAGCAGCAAGAGAAAATGCGAAAAGAGCAGGCGTGGACGGACTCATTCATTTCCAGCAGCGTCCGGTTCATCATTTAAGCCATCCAAAGAAGTACGGCTTTGTAATCACGAACCCTCCTTACGGCGAGCGTTTAGAGGAAAAAGAAGATTTACCAGCACTTTACCGTGATATGGGAAAAGCTTTCGCAGGACTTGACGGCTGGTCTGAGTATGTCATCACTGCTTATGAAGATGCAGAGCGTTACATCGGAAAGAAAGCGGCGAAGAACCGAAAGATTTATAACGGAATGATGAAGACATATTTCTACATGTTTCCAGGCCCAAAACCACCGAGAAGAAAGAAAATGGTACAGCCGGAAGAATAATCTGTATGAGTATTTTTTCAAGTGTACTTTAATGCGAGAATACTTAGCAGAAAATATTTAATATGAAGATATCGAAAATGTTAGAAGTGATATAAAAAGCACAAGTTTTTTGGGAGGCAGCATTTTGAAAAAGAAACTGATATTTGCCACAGGAAATGAAGGAAAAATGAAGGAAATCCGGGAAATTCTCGGAGATTTGGATTACGAGATTCTTTCCATGAAAGAAGCCGGAGTAGATGTTGACATCGTGGAAGATGGAACAACATTTGAAGAAAATGCAATCATCAAGGCAAAAACTGTAATGGAAGCAACAGGCAGTCTCGTATTAGCAGATGATTCCGGTTTAGAAGTAGATTATCTGAATAAAGAGCCAGGAGTATATTCAGCCCGCTATATGGGAGAGAATACATCTTATCGCATTAAAAATCAGATTATTTTAGACAGACTGCATGGCGTCCCTGATATCGTAAGAAGTGCTCGTTTCGTCTGCGTGATCGCAGCGGCATTTCCAGATGGACGAGTAGAGACACGCCGGGCAACGATTGAGGGAAGAATCGCACAGGAACCAGCCGGAGAAAATGGTTTCGGTTACGACCCTATTTTCTATCTTCCAGAAAAAGGAAAGACAACAGCTCAGCTTTCAGCAGAGGAAAAGAACGAAATCAGTCATCGTGGAAAGGCATTGCGCCAGATAAAGGAGATTTTATAAATAGATGAGTGAAAAGAAAATGAGAATTTTGGTAATCAGTGATTCGCATGGACGTAATGACGATGTGGCAGGTGTTATCGAGCAGGTGGGGCATATTGATATGCTCATTCACTGCGGAGACGTAGAGCGAGGAGACGACTATATCCGCTCCTTAGTAGACTGTCCGGTACATATGGTAGCCGGAAACAATGACTATAACTTGGAACTGCCATCACAGGACATTTTCAATATTGGCGATTATAAAGTGCTGGTTGTTCACGGACATACTTTTTGTGTGTACCGTGGTGTGGAGAGATTAAAACAGTATGCACTTCAGAATCATATAGATATCGTTATGTTTGGGCATACCCATAAACCATATATCGAAATTGATGAAGATGTAACCGTTTTAAATCCGGGAAGCGTTTCCTATCCAAGACAGTCAGACCATATGCCAACATTTCTCATTATGGAAATCGATGATGAAGGCGAGGCCCATTACGGACATGGATATTATAAATCCAAATTTACCGAACTGAAAATTTAAAAAATAATATAAATGTACTCGTGCAAGAAAGCCGGGACATTCTTAAATATAATGGAAAAGGGTGTACATTGCAGCATCCTTTCCATTTTTTATGTATTATAGAAAGGAATTATTTTATGAAAAAAGGAGATATTTTTGAGGGAAAAGTCATCCGAACCGAATTCCCTAATAAAGGAATTATAGATATTGAGGGGCAGAAAGTAATCGTAAAAAATGCGTTAGAAGGTCAGGTAGTACGCTTCTCCATTAATAAAAAGAAACGAGATAAAATCGAAGGAAGACTTCTTGAAGTCATCGAGCCATCTCCGATAGAACAGCCAGCAGCCTGCAAACATTTCGGTATCTGCGGTGGCTGCCGTTATCAGAACCTTTCTTATGAGCAGCAGCTTGATTTAAAGAAACGCCAGGTAGAAGAATTAATCGAAAAAAACGGTCTTTCCTTTGCTATCGAAAATATTTATGGAAGCCCGATCACAGAAGGCTACCGAAACAAGATGGAATTCACATTTGGTGACGAAGAAAAAGACGGTCCGCTCGCTCTTGGAATGCATAAGAAAAACAGTTTCTATGATATCGTAACATTAGAGGACTGTCGCATCGTAGACCCAGATTTCAATGTACTTCTCCAGGCAATCTTAAAATACTTTAAAGAAAAAGGAGAAACCTACTTCCACAAAATTCGTCACGAAGGATTCCTTCGCCATCTCGTAATGCGTCGTTCTGTAAAAACAGGAGATATTTTAATTAATCTTGTCACTACAACACAGAGCAGACTGGACGAATCTGAATTTGTCAATATGATTCTCTCCCAGAAAATTGATGGGAAAGTTGTTGGAATATTGCATACATTAAACGACAACCTTGCAGACGTAGTACAAAGCGATGAAACAAAAACACTTTACGGACAAGATTATTTTTATGAATACCTTTATAACATGCGTTTCAAAATCTCTCCATTCTCCTTCTTCCAGACAAACACCTTAGGAGCAGAAGTCCTGTATGATCAGGTAAGAGAATACGTTGGGGAAACAAAAGATAAACTCGTTTACGACCTTTACACCGGAACCGGAACGATCGCACAGATGCTTGCACCCGTAGCAAGTAAAGTAGTCGGTGTCGAAATCGTAGAAGAAGCGGTGGAAGCCGCCAAAAAGAACGCAGTGGACAACCACTTAGACAATTGTGAATTTATCGCCGGCGATGTCCTCAAAGTTGTGGATAACTTAACTCAAAAGCCGGATATTCTCGTACTCGACCCTCCTCGTGATGGAATTCATCCAAAGGCTTTACGAAAAATCATTAATTTTAACGTAGACGAGATGGTATATGTAAGTTGCAAGCCAACTAGCCTCATGCGAGATCTGCTTGTATTTAGAGAAGCGGGGTATGAGGTCAAGAGATGCTGTTTAGTTGATATGTTCCCTGGAACGGTGCACGTGGAAACAGTTGTTTTATTATCACGAAAATAAGCGGTTTTTAGGATGAAAATTTCATGGAAAAGCAGTATTTGCCACCCATTTGCCACCCGCAAAATTAAAAACTTATAAAAAGCAAGAAAAAGGATTGAACACTTTAAACAGCGTCAATCCTTTTTTCTATAATGTATTTTCGAAAATAGTTACAGCATCTGTCTGCATTATATCTGTATTAAATGTGTATGTTTGTAATGTTGTTGAGATGTCCTTGTGCCCTAATCTTTCCATGACGGTTTTAGGATTAACTCCATTTTCTGCTAGTATTGTTCCATGTGTATGCCGCAGACAGTGACTATGGAAAAGGGGGTTGCCTAATTCATGATGAATAACTCTTGAACAGTACTTAAATGATTCTGGCGTTAGTAATTCTCCATTTTCCTTAACGCATAACGGATGAATCTCTTTGTAAGGAAAAGGAATTTCTGAACGCATTTGAACAATAGAACTATCAGGCATTAAATAGGTTTTTAAATAGTCTGGTCCATACTTTATCTGATTTATTTTTCTTTGTTTTATAGCTTGTTTCAATGCTTTTTCAAGAGTAACTCCCATTTTAATTGTACGATAAGAATCATATTTAGGAGGCTTTAGGAACCATGTTCTGTTCATTTTTAGAAATTGATTGTTTATAGTAACGGTATGATTCTCAAAATCAACATCATCATACAGATCTATCGCAAATGTTTCTGAGATTCTTGTGCCGATACAGTATGGTGTAATCAGCGAAAGGTAGAAGTTACTTTTCCCTTCAGGAAAACGCTCAAGAATACGTTCAAATTCTTCTTTAGGACAAACGTATTCGGAATACTCTTTTGCGTATCTATCAACAGGCATTTTTCCTACCTTTACAGGAACACAAGGGTTAGCTTGGATATATTTTAACGGAAGTATGGCATAATTCATAGCACCAGAGAGACAAGTAAGAGTGTTTTTAACCATGCTTTTAGAATAACCATTTAATTTCATGTTATCAACCCATTCTTGGACTTTGTCTGGAGCATATTGAAAACTGCTTAATTTATAAATGCCAAAGGCTGGTTTTAAATGAATTCTGATTTTCGACTCATAATCCGTATAAGTATTATAGCTATATCCATGATCGATATTTTTCTTAATTACAGTTTCCAGCCAATAATCAAGATAATCGGCAACACTTATTTCTGATGCTGAAAATGTTCTACCGGTATTATTGTATTCCGCAATAGCTGCAGCTCGTGCGGCGATAGCCTCTTTCTGGGTGCGGAATCCTCCTTTTTCAATCTTATTACGCTCCCCATTAATTTTAGCTGTATCAAAATAGTAAGACCATGTTTTTCCTCTTTTTCGTACTCCTTCTGCCATATATTATTTCTCCTTTTCCGTTTCTTCAATAAAGGCAGTCATCATTTTTGTGAGTTGGCCAGCAGCACTTACGCCCGCCTTTTTACAGGCGGCAGCGTAAGCATCTACGATTTCCTTTCTCAGTTTATAAGACTTAGAGACAAGTCCGACTTTCTGCTGATATTTTGCTGTTGCTTTTGTTTGAGCATTCGCTGACATTACTTATTCCTCCATTTCAATATGAAAGCCCATATAAGCTTTACGATACCTATTGTAATAAAAAAGATTCCTAACTTAAATAACATGCTTTACACAGATGGGTGTGTGTGCTATATTTTTATTAAGAAGGGCTTTCGCCCTTCTCGTAAGCTATTGAGTGATTACTTAAATAGCTTGTCCAGAATCAATAAGATGATTCCGATCAAGAGGTTCACTATCGCTTCAGCGGCCAGGCTTTTATAGTCGATAGTGGACTTCTTTTTTCTTTCGTGTTTTCCCATCTGATTTCTCACCTCCTTACAAGTATATTATACTATAAGGTACACCTTATATCAAGAGGAAAATGAAATTTTTTTATAAAAAAAGACCATATCAAAATGATACGGTTCTGTATAAGTTTAATCATATAAATGCTGTATTGCATAGCTGGCTTGGTCTTCTGTAAATTTTTCACCATAGTCTGAAACAAGTTGGTCATATATAGCATCAGAAGACATATTCATTTTTTCAGAATAACTTTTAGCTTTCTCTAGGGCGTTATTATACCAGTCAGCGTTTACATTCTCAATTGCATATTGGGCGGCATCTGAGTCGAATTGTCCTCCGTATTCAGAGGTTAGTTGGTCATATATTCCAGCCTCAGACATATGCATGCGGTCACTATAAGATTGTGCTTGATTTAGTGCTGCCTGATACTCTCGTGGAACAGATGCAGTCGTACTAGATGTCTGAGTTTCCTGATTTATTAATAGTGAACTAGAACTTTCTGTTGTTGCAGACGTCTGCTCTGTTGTACTTTGAGTACTAGAAGCCTCGGCTTTTTTATTATCTTCTATAGTGCCAATGTTAGAGAATAAAATTCCTACACTAATCACTGCACAGAGAACAGATGCAGCACTTAAAAATCCTTTAATTCCCACAGGGACTTTACCCTTAGATTCCATGATAAAAAAGGCAATGAAACACAAAATTGCCTGTACGATTACAAAATAGAAATATAAAGGTGCAAAAAGTATTGCAGCACAGTAAAGGATTGCTGATGTAATAGAAAAGCAACGATGATAGCTAAATAAAGCAAAAGTATTAAAGAGAGTTGCAAGAACAACTAATACTACATGGGGAATTACCATAATTGTTGCAAAGTCAGCTCCTAATTTTTCAAAGCCGGACATACCACTGCTGGCACTAGCCCAGTAAATTAAACAGTATAATGTATATCCAAATCCTAGTAAGTGAGAAATGAATAGACAGGCGGTAGCAAAATTGTTTCGGGTAACGGGTTTAACATGGGATATAGGACATCCACAATGTGGGCAGGCATCAGCTCTATCGGATATCTCTTTTCCACATTCTTCACATTTAATAAGTGCCATAATTTCCTCCTCAAGATATATCTAAAAATAATTTTAATATTATTATACAGAGTTCGACAATAAAAAGAAATATATATATTTAAAAAAAGAGAATTAATGTGTCAGAGTCTGACACCGATTTTAAAAATAAAAAAGGAAAGACTTTTATGCCATATTATGGTATACTCTTTCCGTTACCGTTCCCTATACCTGGTGGCAGGAGGGAGGTGTATCAAGTGACAATTTACTCTTTTCTTTTTTCGGTGTTGGCAGGTATTGTATCTGGTATTATTGTTGAGATAATGCTGGTGCTGCTTCGCAAATGGTTTGACCGGAAAAGGAAATAAAACTACACGGTAGCCAAGCCCACAAAAAAATCCCCTCAGTATTCGCACTACTGAGGGGATTTGTGTTGTGCATCAAGCAACAACTTACTCTTTTCTGACTTCAATATATCATAATGAGTCAGATAATTCAAGTATATTCTAATCTTGATTTTTTATGCTCTTCTGAGAACAATAAGCTAAAATTTTGAAAAATTAATAATGTTTTGCGTCGATGTAACCTTTAGGCGAATAACATTTTCAGGAATAGAAGGCTGTAAAGTACCTGGTTCTAAGAATGAATATTCTTCAATTTCTTCTGCGTCACATCCAATGGAATCCAATACTTCTTCTGGTGTGGTAAGATGATTATCTAAAATCAAGTTAAAAGCCTGTTTATGCAAGAAAGGTCTTTCCAAAGGAATTTGTTCATCTAAAGGTTCCTTTTTCCAATATCTATTATAAGTCATCTGGTCTTTCAGATATTTAATCTGATTAGGAGAAAGAAGATTAAGGTCTTCGCAACGATAAATCATAGAGCCAATAGATGCTTTCCATTTTTTCTTTAATTGAATAAAATGATTTATTGATGTAGAGTAAATATCTTTTTCAAAAGAAATTTCAGGAAGCAAAAATGCGGCTGCAAACCAATCGGCTTCTTGCTCTATTCGTTTAAAAATTACTTTGTTTTCTAAATCCTCGTTGTTGAATACATTGTTGTGCAAAATGAGATGTCCTAATTCGTGTGCTAAATCAAACCGCAGACGGGCATTACTATATTTATCCGTACTGATATAAATATATGGAATCGAATCGTACCACACAGAGAATGCATCAATTTTTTTATTGTTAAGGTCCATTACAGAAATCATTATCCCATTCTTTTGTAGGATGGCAGTTAGATTATCAATTGGACCAATGCCAAGCTGCCAGAATTCTCTAACTTGCATAGCGATGTTTTCTATATCCTCCAAAGACAATTCCCTGTTTATATTGTATCCTTCAAAAACAGGAAGATTTGCTTTTGGAAAATCCACATATTGAAGCAGATAATTATTTATTTCTCTGAAAATAGACAATTTTTCACGAGCAGCATTTTTAGCCTTTTTAGTTGTGCTGCGTTGACTTCTAAAGTACACAGCACTGTTAGCGGAAGTATTTTCAGGTAATGGCTTATAGAAAAAAGATACTCTATATTTTAAAATGCTGGAAAGCTGTCCAATGATAAAATCAGAGGGTTTGATAGTTCCTAATTCATATTGTGATATGCTGGAACGGGTAATTCCAAGAAGATCTGCCAGTTCTCCCATGGAATATCCCCTTGAAATTCTAGCTTGTTTAATTCTATAGGGTATAATATTTTTTCTTTTCATGATAATCGTCTCATTTCTTTATTTTTAATGTTACTAACTCCTCTAAATCTTTATGCAGAGCAGTCATTTTTTCTTCTTCCTCTGGGCGTAAAAGAAGGAAATGACTATCTGTCGCTGGAAGAAGATTTTCCCTATGTAGAATACCCTTAAATGATGCATCCGGAACGACTAGGTCAATATGGGTACAATCATTAGTCAGGTTATTATATCCATAGGTAAGCAATGCATAATAGGGACCCGTAATTAATTCATCCTTTTGGAGTGCATAATGTAAAGTGTCTCCAAGTAAATAGAAAGAAATTTGTCTATCTCCATCTTCGTTTGCTTTAGCATATTCTAATTTGTACTTAGATTTGGAAGGAAGGTCAGTCCAATTCCTTGTTTTAGCGGTTGTAAGAATAAAGTGTTCTGTTCTAATATGCAAAACAGAATATCCGTAATTGTTTGCTTTCTCTGGGAAAGCTTGAAACACTGCCGTTGGAGTAAATGCAGCATTATACAAAGCCTGATTAATGCTGTAATTCAAAAGTGAACCTCTTAAAGAGCTATATTCAGGATAGGAAAAGAATTTTTTATTATCATTAAAAAATTGACTATATGCCTTGCTTCCTAAGAGAATCGGTCTTGATAAAGCATTTCTACATTCAACAGAAAAATCAGTTTCAAAAGCAGATAATAAATCCATATAAAACCTCCTATACAAATAAGTTGTTTATTATATTATATCACAACCTAGATAAATGTCAATAAAATCATGTAAAAAGTGCTTATTTGTAAAGTAGGCAGTGTCAGACTCTGACACGCAAAAAACTTCTACAGAAAAATTATTTGGTTTAAAAATCTATCATTCTTATTATATAGATTTTTTCAAATCAGAGAGGCCATTTCAAAAAAATCTATGCATATTAATATTAGAATGTTCAAAATGAATCAGTATACCACATCTGAAAACACACACTTTTTTGTAACAAAACAGTGGATTAGGTGGTGACTGAGGTTCATTTCGAACTTTTCTTACAAAAATTCTTTTTTATTTTTGTTTGCTATATTGATTTCGAAAGGAGGAAATAGTTTGTTTTCCGATTCTGACATACTATTAATGATGGGAAATTTAATTCCAGAAATTACATATTGACGAAAATATGTTCGGATTATATAATGGAATAAAATCGAACATACTTTCGTAAGAAAGGAGCGTTACATATTTATGGAAAGAAGAGAAAATGATGAAAGAACTAAAAGATTTCAAAAGAAAAAAGAAATAGTTCAAAGAGTAATGGATAACACAGAAATTGAAGAACATCTTGACATGTTAGTAGGCATGGCTGAAGGCATTGAGGAAGAAGAAAAGAAGCAGGGGATTTAGCCCCTGCTTTTCTATTTCATGTTCAAAAAACGTTCCGCAAACTTCCAGAAAAGTTCTTTATCTTCTGGAGACAGTTCATAGTATTTCATGATTGCCGCTTTTGCCTTTTTGTCTGTTATACCTATTTTGGCACAGATTTTTCCATAATCTAAATCTGCACTACTCTCTTTTACACCTTTGCCGGTTCGCAACCATTCTTCATTTATTTGAAATGTATTGCAAATGTCTGAGATAGTCCTGTCGGACATATTTCTATTTCCGTTTTCAAATTGATTTATGAAATTTCTCGAAAGTCCTACTTTTTTAGCAAATGCTTCTTGGCTTAATCCTTGTTCTTTACGAAGCTCTATGATTCGATTGCGCATAAGAAATCCTCCCTTCATAAGCTATGGTATAACAAAAAAGTTTACATGTCAATAAAAATCTAGTTGACATGAGTCTACATGAGTGCTAAAATATGTTTACAACGAAACATAAAGGAGGGAACAAGATGGTAGAAACATTACAAACAATGATAGACGATGGTAAGCGTATTGCAAATTTATTTGAAAAATTAACAGATAATGATAAAAACATGGCTCTCGTCTATTTATCGGCATTACTGGATAAAGAATTAGCTGATACAGAAAGAGCTGAGAAAGCAGGATAGGAGGGAGATAGAAATGAATTTTCAAAATATTCAGATGAATAACGGAACAGTTTTAACAGCAACGAAGACGGAAGAACTTGTTCGATATATCGTGAACAAGTTCTCCGAGGAAAATCTCACCTATGATGAAGCCAATATTGTATTGGAAAATACAAAAGATGTTATAGGTGAATTTAGTAAAGTTCAAAAGATGTCTTAGAGACTCTTTTGAAGCATTTCTTGTAAAGTGAATGAGATAGTTTTGAGTTCTGTATCTTTTGTGGCAGTCTTAGCTGTCAGCATAGCAGAACCAGCTTTTAAGTTAGTTGTGAAATGTTCCTGATATTTTTTCTTTCCAGAAAAGTACTCAATATCAAAGGATACATTGTCAGGAGTGTCGTTGTAGTCAAGTCTACATATTTGAGACTGTCCAGGTGCCAATGTACATTTTGAAATGTCGGCTAAAAAATTACGTGAAACATTAGGAATGCCATAACATTTGGATAAATCTGGTTCATAAGAAAACTTAGTTATAGTAGCTGGAGAGCATCCAAAGTTTTTTATAACCAGATAAAACGTTGATGTTCCGGTGTTAATAGATTCGCCATAGACACAAATGTATGGCCGTGTAGCATTTTCTATCATTGTATGATTTTGACGTAATGTAATGACAACAGTGACAATTGATATTAATGCCAATATAAAAGACAAAATACAAAGAACAATATTAACAACAGTTGATATATCCATACAAAATCCTCCTTTCTTCAATACTTAGATATAGAATATCCTGTGGTAATATAATAGAAGAAATGTAAGAAAATGTCAATACAAATATAAGATATTAATAGATGTGGGAGGAGGTGAACACGATGACATTTGCAGAAAAGTTAAGAGAGGTTATGAAAGAACAAAACATATCTCAATCAGATTTATCTCGGCTGACAAAAATAGGGCGCAGTTCTATCAGTCAATACCTGTCTGACAGAAACATCCCAACACCACAACGTCAGGAAGAAATTGCAGTAGCATTGAAGCTTCCAGAAGATTATTTTACAGCCGAAGAAAATGTTGTAAAAGCTTGTATTTCAAGAGCAAAAGTTAAGCGTTTAACGCTGACCCAAGCAGCAAGAATCATGGGAATGTCTAAAGAAACTTTGGGAACTGCGATTGAAGAGGGGAAATATTCATGGGGGCAGGTGCTATCAGGTAAAGGTAAAAAGAAAATATACTACATAAATGGCACGAAGCTTTCACAGGTTGAATGTGTAGATTTAGGTTTATAACTAGGAGGTAAAACATGGAAAACAATTTAACAGTAGAAATGCCGGAAGAAGATTTAATCACCTTGATGCGTGAAATAAGAAAACTGCACAGGATGGGCGGTACAGCAACAATGTTTTATTGCGAAATCGGAGCATCCGTAAGAATTTGTTTGCACAAAAACAAGACTACATATGAAAAGACATTTATTCTCGATCCAGAAAGAAGAGATTACAAATGTATGTATCTAAAATGTTTAAAGACACTGAAAAAATTACAGACAACTATAGGAGGAAGAAAATGAATAACGAACAAATAATGAATCTGATCCAAGAAATTTCAGAAGTGCAGGCGGCCGGAAATTACGTAAGTTTTACCTGCAATAATTTTGGCATAGAAGTATTTGTTATGCGTGGAGAGATAAAAAAGAGCAAGGAATGGGATAGAACATTCTTTTTCCGCAAAATGTTTAGCGAGAAAAGAACTGAAGAGATGTACCAGGAATGCCTTGAATATTTGAACAAAATGAAAGAGACGGTTTAGGCAAATCTCAAAACAACCGTCTCTCCAACAAAAATCATCATTCCAAATAAATGACATTTTTTATTTTATCTTATGTTAAATGAAATTGCAAGTATTTGGGGTGATGATTTTGGAAAAAGATCTAACAAAAAAATTAATGAAGGCCCATTCCGTTGATGATACGCTGCACAGGAAGGATATATCCTATGTGGGCGAGATTCAGCGAGGGGACAGGCTTTATAAATTGTATGTTTCACCATCGCCAGATGCCGAAGAAGATAAATATTTTTATCAGGTGTTTATTCTTCGGGACGGCAAAAGGTTAACTGAATACGAAGCAATTTTTGGTAAAAAAGAGAAAAGAAACTGGAGGAGAAAATGATACACAGCTTAAAATGTCGTGCAGATTTTGCTGTCCGCATGGATGCAAAAGGAAAAGAAGTTTTGGAAACAAGCAGATCAACTGTCCTGGTGCCGGTAGTGCGCTGGAACAAAAAAGGAATTAAATGGTTTGATGATAACAAACTGGCAAAGGAGGGGGCAGAATAATGAAAGTGATCGCGGTAATGACCCCGAAAGGCGGCGTGGGAAAAACAACAACTTCCAACGCACTGACCTACATATTAGGTCAGGAAATTGGGGCAAGAGTCCTCTTAGTTGATGCGGATCCACAGGGAGATTCTTCAACGAGCTTTGGAATTGAAGACGAGCAAGGGCTTACAAATCTTTTAGAAAATCATATTACAGCAGGTGGTAGGTATTCGACCAGGGATGTTATCCGGCATACGAAATATTCCAATGTTGATATTATTCCGGCAAATGGATACTTAACATGTACAGCTACCAACCTGTCAAACGTCAATGATTCAGGACAAATTTTTCGTTTTAAAACGGCGTTAGAAGAAATATCTGAGGATTATGACTACTGCGTTTGTGATTGCGGGCGTTTGCTGGATGTTGTAATTATTAATATTCTTGTGACCGCAGATTTACTTATAGCTCCAGTTAAACCTGGAGGTTTTGAAGTAAGCGCGCTTGAAAATTTAAATAAGCAGCTTGCTACTATTCGGACATATAACCACAACGTAGAAGTAAAGATTCTCCTTAATATGGCACGAAATACACTTGCTTTTAAGGGGATGGAGACCTGGGTAAAGCAGAGAAGCGGGTTAGGCTATTTTTCTACAAATATCAAACAGTCTACAGTGATAGAACAGGCAACATTAAAGAAGCTGCCATTGCCAGAACACGCAAAGAAAGCAGACGTAACAGCCAGCTATAGAAAAATTGTTGAAGAGATTGTAAGAGAGGTAGGGTGAGGCAGATGGGAAGCTTTTCGATAGCAGATATGTTAAATGCACAGACAAAGGCGGAAGCAACGAAGATTCCGTCTGCTCACTTCCGGACAGAAGATATTTCTATAAAGCGGATGTATCGCAACAAAGAAAATCGGTACAACCTGTATAACATTGAAGAACTAGCATCGAACATTCAGGCCGTAGGCTTGAGACAAAACCTTGAGGTGATTTACGACCCTTGTGAGGAGGGCGACTATAGAATACTTTCCGGAGAACGACGCTGGTTAGCTTTAAACCAGCTTGTTGAGGAAGGGTATAAAGAGTATGAGATTGTTACCTGTAAGGTTTGCTGTCCGGTCTCTGCAAACATGGAAAAACTGGAACTGATGGCAACGAACTCTTACCGAGAAAAGAACAATGCAGACCTCATGATGGAGGTTAAGGAAGCAACAGAGACTTTTCGCAGATTAAGGGAAGAAGGAACTGAAGTCCCCGGATATGATCTGCAGTCTGGAAGAATCCGGGATATAGTTGCCAGCTTTTTGGGGTTATCTAGGACTAAAGTGGCACAGATTGAGAGTATTAATAACAATCTTATTGAGATTCTGAAAACATCTTTAAGAAGCGGTAAGATACCTTTTTCGGTCGCTTATGAACTTGCCGGACTGGATACTAAGCTGCAGGTGAAAGCGGTCCGCAGATACTATGAAAACGACAAGCTGTCATTGAAGGATGTTAAAGAGATTAAGCAGCAGTGGGAAGAAAAGAATATACCAGGTCAAATTGAGATGGCTATTCCGGCACCGGATCAGGAGGAAAAGACAGAGGTACAGGCACCGACATTTACCATGATACAACAACCAGAAGATAAACAGGCGAGCATTATCAAAGAATCTGTTGATAGTCTCAAAACAGAGGTTGATGACATAAAAGAAAAAACGGATACTGTATTGCCTGTGAAAAAGGAATATGCCTGGGGAGTTCGGGAACCAGAGGGAATTAAGCAGGAAGAACCAATTCAGGAACAGAAGGAACAAAGAGAAGAGATAAAAGAAAGAACTGCAGAAATTACAGGAGATTCTGTAACAAATCCTTTGACAGAGATTGATGGTATACCGGGACAGTGGTACAAGCTTTCGGATAATATTGTTCCGTTCCCGTTTGTGCCTGTATTGGTAGCAACAGAAATTCTTAATAATAGTATCAGAGTCCATGAAGGATTTAGGAGACCAGATAACACCTGGAGAGTTGCTACAAATAATAAATGGGGAGATGGTGAAGATATTACAACAGGCCGTAAAAAGATTTTTGCCTGGATGCAGATGCCGGAATATAAGGAGGAATAATATGAAAGACCCTTGTGAAATCTGTATGGATAAGGACCGCTGTGGCGGTTCTCAGCCATGTCAGAAAAAAACAGCTTATGGCAGATACAAAAAGAAATGCAAAGAGATTGCGGAGCATACGAAAAGAGTGATGCAACGCGCAAAAGAAAAACAGAGAAGTGAACCAGAACCGGCTTGGAAAGGGAAGATGATGGATGATTTTATGAAGGGAGCAAAGAGATGATGGAACATCATCTCAGGATATTGCAGAAAAATTTTTCTGACGGAAAGATGAACCGGCAGGAATTTAGAACACACATAGAATTAGAATTTTCTAGGCTGGAAGATGCGTTGATGAACGATGAAATTACACCGGATCAACACATAAAGAAATATAACGAACTGATAGAAAAAGAGGCAGAAATGCATATAGAACCATTTCAGCCTCATGAACATATTTAAAATGTACCCTAATGGGGTTGAGGAAGAGGGTTTATGACATATTTAGATATGCTCAATGAATTTTACGATTTTTGCGAGTGCAACACTGTTTCCGCAAACGCACAATTGCTTTTTCACACATTGCTGGCGATTAACAATAAATGCGTTTGGGAAGAGTGGTTCTCCCGTACTAACGTAAGTCTGAGCGGTCGCATGGGCATAAGCGAAAAAGCGTTTATCCGTGCAAGGAACGAATTAAAACAGCTTGGCTTGATTGACTTTGTGTCGTCAAAAAAGCGAGGCACATGTACTAAATACTGTATTTTGTACAACACGAAAGGCAGTACAAAAGAAGTACAAAAGAAGTACAAAGGAAGTACAAAGGAAGTACAAAAGGCTGACATAAATAGATATAAGACTGAGACTAAGATAAAAAAAGATATATCTGACGATATATCTAAAAAAACACATACAATCTTCAGACCACCGACTGTTCAGGAGGTGAAAGCCTACTGTGAGCAGAGAGGTAACAGTATCGATGCGGAGTATTTTGTAGATTTTTACACCTCGAAGAACTGGATGGTGGGGAAGAACAAAATGAAAGACTGGCGAGCCTGCGTAAGGACGTGGGAACGTAATTACAGACAAGAGAAACCTGTTAAGCAGGCAAGCAGGAATGGGTTTCATAATTTTGAACAAAGAGAATACGACTATGCAGCATTAGAAAATAAACTTGCTCATGGGCGATAGATACCGGAAAGGAGATTTTATGATAACGAGAGATGATATTGTCATAAGAAAAGCTATTTTACATATCTTGGATACTGACCGTGGAGACTGTATTCTGTCGAGTGCGTTATTGAATCCAGGTCCAGAGATGCATGATTTTATTCGCAATCACATTTATAAAATAATTTCTAGCGACGATACAAAGAAAGGAGAGTTTGATTCTGAAATTTCTCCGATTAAATCTATTCTGGAGACCTGGGATGAATCAGATGAAACATCTTTTATAGAAACTAGTCAGGCTATTGCAAATAAACTTTATGCTGCTATGGGCGAGGGATTAAATATTCCTGCTGCCGATTTGTTATTTGTAACATTTCAGGTAGAAGGGGAAATCTATCTTGCTCTGTTAAAAATGAACTATAAGAGAAACTACAATCATGACAAAATGTATAGAGGTAATCATACTTTTGTAGGTCTATTAAAAAAACGGTCACTCATTTCAGAAACTTCGCGGGTACCGGAAGCTGTAATTATTAACTTGTCTGATTTCAGCATGAGGTTACTGGAAAAGAAATATGAGGTAAATGGTGAAAGAGTCAATTACCTTTCTGAAAATTTTCTTATCTGTCACACCAGTAGTTCACCAAAAAAGAAGTTAAATATTCTTATGCGAGTTATCAATAATATTTCCAATAAATATGATGGTGCTGATTTAAAAACAAAAATGGATATAAAAAGTACTTTGCAAAAAGAGTATGTAGATCGTAGGGCTTTTGATGTAGAAGAAATCGGAAATAAGCTTTTCGGAGAAAAAACAGAAGAAAAAGCTGAGTATGACGAAAAAATAGAAATGTATGATTTGCAGTATGATAATTTTACTGTTATTAACGAAAACACTGTAAAGAAATTGGAAAAACAGATGTTAGTAACTGATGGCGGAATCGAGATTTCGATTCCAATGGAGATGTATAACAAAGGAAATTTTGAAGTACAGACAGATACAACAGGAAAAATAACGATCGTCATACGAGACATAGATAATGTTATCTTAAAATAATAAGCTGGACATGCCTCTTTAGAGGATTTTTACATTACATGTAACTATTAACGGTTCCAACGAACACGGAGCTATATGCCATTGGCCTTCGGATTAGCTCCGGAGGGGAAAGGAGAGGATTAATGGTAAAAATGGATTATAGAAAAATTAAAAAAGCTTTAGAAACATTGAGCGATATGTGCGATGAGATTACAAGAGATAGTTATGCGGACAGTCCATGCATGGATTGTCCGTGCGGCAACCTGAACGGGGACTGCATGATTTGCAAAGATACCCCTAATAGATGGTGTATCCAGGACAATCAAAACGATCAGGATGAGATTAAACGAACAATGGTGTGACAAGAAGCTTAAAGCAGATGCTCCTGAGAGATAAGCTCCTCTCAGGAGTTAAAAAGAAATTGCCGCATTGAGAAATAGCGCCGGAGAATGGTGCGAAATAATGAGAACAGGCGATGAAGAATCGAATAAATGCGCGGAAGAACGCATGAGAAACGGCTTGGGTAGCGCAATGTATACAAAGGGTGCAAGCTACAACGAGTTTATGAAGAGTACTGAAAAAGTGAGGTGAAAAGATGGAAGATAAAGCAAAATTCAAGACATACAAGGTGGTATGTCCAGTGTGCGGAAAAACGATGTGGACTTGCAAAAGTATTGCAATGGAAAATGGGATTAATGCCGGAATTGGTGATTGTCCATATTGCAAAGCAATTTTATATATGTCGTTTAACGAAGAAAATCAAGAAATGGATTTGAAGGGGGTTAAGAAGTAGCGATGGAAAAAATATTTGGAAAAGCCTTGTTGGAAGCGAGAGAAATGACAGGGATTTCAAGGGAAGATTTATCAGCGAGAACGAGAATGTGCGTTGATACAATAAAAAAATATGAATCAGAAGATGCAAATCCATCGCTGAAAAAGATATTTCGAATAGCAGATGCACTTGGATGTGGATTCGGATGGGATAAAAATTCCTTTTTCTTTTATCCCTGGATGAAAACAAAAGACAGAGCAGACACGTTTGCTGAAGAACTGAAGAAAGTAAGGGAAGATAAAGGTTATTCACAAAAAGCGTTAGCAGAAAAGTCAGGAATAAAAGTGGCGACAATTACAGGGTATGAAACTGGAAAGACATGTCCGTCATTAAAAAGCATGATTAAAATAGCACAGACATTAAATTGTACGTTTGGCTGGGACAGGAGCAAAATCTGGTTTTCTAAGATTAAAAAGAAGAAAACAAAAAAGCCTGTCGAACAGAATTATTATTCTTTCAATTTTGATTAATTGAACGTGTCAGAATCTGACACAGGAAGGAGGCTGCCGTGACAGAAAAAGAGAATCTTGAAAGATGCCGGTGTGTTGATGCTCTGATTCGAGATATCAGGGAGAGGATAAGCAAAACGGAGCGAGACATTGAAGAATTATCTAGCAGGACCGTTGTAGATACCGTTCGTGGGGGAGACGGCGGCACACAATTGTTTAAAGTTGAAGGACTCCCTCAATCTGTGATTGAAAAAAAGAGAATATTACTTGAAGCAAGGGTTAATAAGTTGAGCAGGACCTTATCGGAAAAAGAAAAGGCAATAAACAGAGCGTATATATTTCTTGATACAGTAAAACCGGCAGAACTTCGATTAATGTTGCAGTTTTATTATATTGATGGAATGTCGTGGAGCAGAGTAGCCAGGAAGATGGAAAAAGAAACGGGAAAAGAATTTTCGAAGGCTGGGTGTCAGATCAGGTGTATGAGATTCTTTGAAAAGCTAAAAGGAGAAGAAAAATGATATTTGCAGGAATTTTACTTGTAGTGTTAACGGTCGTGATTGGGGTTGTATGCGTATCAGTAATTTTATCAAATAGACAAGTGTCAGAGTCTGACACAGAAAGTCAGGTGAAAGATGAACGCAGTAGAACCAATAAGAGACCGGGAGAAAGTACAGGATATAGCAGACTACCTAAAAAGTAAGAATGAAAGAGATTACGTGCTCTGGATGTTTGGAATCTATACAGCATTAAGGGTTTCAGATATTTTAAAAATGAGAGTCCGGGACGTAAAGAATAAAGATTATATTATCATGCGTGAGCAGAAAACAAATAATGAAAGAAAGTTTGTGATTAATAAGAAGCTACGAAAGGCAATAGATCATTACATAAAGGACAAGCCGGATTATGAGCTTTTATTTAAATCCAGACAGGGACAAGAGAAGGCAATCAGTAGACAGCAGGCTTACAACATAATAAAAGAGGCTGCTGCACATTTTGGAATCTATAATGTAGGAACACATACGATGCGAAAGACATTTGGGTATCATATGTATATGAAGACAAAAGACGGGATGCTCCTTATGAAGATATTCGGGCATTCCGATGTGCATATTACATTGAGGTACATAGGAGTTGAGCAGGATACAATTAATAAGGCAATGGCTACTTTTAATTTGGCCTATTAGTTTGACATAACGAGACTATGTAAAACTCAATGGTTAAAAATTAAAAACTATATATAAGAAGAAACAGATGCACACAATAGTTTACAAAATATTAGATATGTCAAAGTGAGAAGGGACGAGAACTATGAGAATAAATCGTAAGAAATTAATTGATGCAATGAAAGAGAAGAATATAAATCACAGAGAATTGGCAGAGCTTGCAGGGGTTACAAGGATGACGGTGCATAACGTAAAGCGTGGACATAACTGTTCTTCTCACACTGGAGAATGTATTGCAAAGGCTCTGGGTGTTCCAGTAGAAAAACTTATTGAAAAATAAAATAAAAAATAAGGAAATGTTGACCAATGTTGTTTTTAGATGTGCTATCTTTATAACGAGCAAAAGCTCAGATACCCCATTACAACCCCAATGGGCTATTGGTAAAAACTTCTCCAGTGTACAGGCAATCGGTAATCCGGTTGCCTAATTATTTTTCATGGAGGATATATGTTTGATTATTATGGGAGTAAATGGAAGAAAAAGAGAGAACACATTTTAAAACTGGACGGATATAAATGCAGAGTGGCCAAAATGTATGGAAAGACAGAGGCAGCTAATACAGTGCATCATATATATCCAGCAGATGAATATCCGGAATATGCATGGTGTGATTGGAATCTTATCAGTGTATCACAGGCAAGTCATAACAAACTAGAAAACAGGACGACTGGAGAGCTGACAAAGCTTGGCCAGTCACTTCAGGATATGACTGTTCCAGGAAAAAATTGGAGAGCCAGAAAATAGTGTGTCAGAAAATCCCCCCCTGCAAGAAAAAAAGAAAAAATTTGTTTTCTACTGGTGGGGGTTAGGTGTTTCCAAATGCGCGAAATTTCAAAAATTCCAAAAAAGGAGAAAGGAGGCGGCAAAATGGCAAGGGCGATAAAGGCACAAACATTTGAAAAAAAATTGACGGATAGTATGAAGAAAATGGGAACGTACAGAGAAGAATATGCTGAGACAATTCGCATCTGTGCAGAGCTTTTATCCGAACGAGAAAGTATCAAAAAGATGCTGAAAAGTGACGATTACGTTAAGCGAACCCCGGGTGTTATTACACTGGAAAGATTGAGAAGTGACATAGCAAAATATTTGGATATGCTGTGCCTGAATCCTAAGATCTTTGAAAAAACAACAATCAAAGAGAAACCTAAGTTATCAAAATTAGATGCCGCACTTAGTAAGATAGCAGATGGCTGAGTCTAAACTATTTAAAGAAGTCAAAAAATATGCAAGAGATATCGTATCAGGAGAGATAATAGCGAATGAGGATAGAGTACTTGCAGCTAAAAGATTTTTAAAAGATTTGGATAATACTGCTTATGAAATGCGCACACGGGATGCTGATTTTGTTATAAAAATTATCGAAGCTACTTTCGTACACATAAAAGGTCCAGCGAGAGGAAAAGCTTTTTTGTTAGAACCATGGGAAAAATTTATTTGTTATAATGTTGCAGGTTTTTATATTGCAGAGACAGAAGAACGCCGTTTTAAAGAGGCGTTTATTTTTTTACCGCGAAAAAACAGTAAAACTTTTTTTGCTTCTGCGTTGGCCTGGGCATTGTCTCTTTTAGAACGACAGTATTTTTCAGTGCTATATATTATTGCTACAAAACTCGATAGGGCAATGGAAGCTTTTGAAAATATCCGTGAAAATATTGAGTACATGGGCGAAAGCAAGAATTTCAAAATATTGAATAACAATGCGGAACATTCAATCAGTCGAACATTTTATGATGAGAATGAAAATAAAAGTGGAGCATTGAGAATACAGGCACTTGCAGCAGATGCAAAGCGAGCAGATGGACTTAATGCGAACATTATTATTCTTGATGAGATGCACGCTTATAAAAATGCAAATGAATATTATGTTTATAAACAGGCAATGAAGGCTTATGTAAATAAATTGCTTATAGGTATAACAACAGCTGGAAGTGATATGAATTCTTTTTGTTACCAGCGTCTTCAGTATTGCAAAGAAGTAATGCGGGGAACAAAAGTGGACGAAGAATATTTTATATTTATATGTCAGGCAGATAACCCAGACGACTATACAAACCCGGTTGAACATGAAAAGGCAAATCCTAATTATGGAGTAACCATCAGAGAAAAAGATATTCTGAATGAAGCTCTTCAGGCACAGAATGATCCAACAGGAAGAGACGAGTTTTTAAATAAATCACTTAACATCTATACAAATGCACTTAATACATATTTTGATATTTTTCAAGCCCAGGAAAGTGATAAGCAATTTAGCTGGACGTTGGAAGAACTGGCACATTTGCCAATCAAATGGTATGGGGGAGCAGACTTGTCAAAGATGTACGATCTTACCGGAACAGCGCTTCATGGTAGATACAAAAATACAGATATTTGTATTTCACACGGCTTTATGCCAGTAACTGCAGCACATCTTAAAGCAGAAGAAGACCAGATTCCGTTCTTCTGGTGGGAGGAACAAGATTGGCTTACTCTTTGCAATTCGGATGTCATTGAGTATGAAGATGTACTGAAGTGGTTTCTTCAAATGCGAAAGATAGGATTTGACATTAAATGGGTTGGATATGACCGACGTTATTCAAGAGAATTTGTGTTGAAAATGAAAAAATCCGGGTTTAAGATGCGAGATCAGTCACAAAGGTATGTTGAAAAAACGGAAGCTTTTCGGGAAATAGAAAAGAAACTGAAAAAAGGAGAATTTTATTATCTTCACAATAAAGCGTTTGAGTATTGCTTATCAAATGTGAAAGCGATTGAAGATTCCGATGAATTTGTGAGATTTGAAAAGGTGCAGCCGACATACAGAATTGATTTATTTGATGCGGATGTAATTGCATGTAAACAAATGTTGATTGACCTTGAAAAATCACAGAAACAAGGAAAATGGTTTGGATAAGAGAGGAAATGATAGCATGGGGAAAAAGAAGAAAAAACAGGTGAGAGCAGAGCCGGATAAAAAAAATATATCATGGCTTTGTTCTTCAGATGCTTTTGATATATTGTGCGGTGGTTCATATACAAGGCTGATTGATAATCCGGAGATTGTGGCAGCAGTGAATAAAATCTGTAATCTGATTTCCAGTATGACAATACATCTGATGGAAAACACAGATGCAGGAGATAAGCGGTTGAAAAATGAATTATCCAGGAAGATAGATATTACTCCGAATCGTTTTATGACAAGGAAAACTTTTATTTCTGCCTTGGTAAGGGAAATATTGCTTGAAGGAGATGGAAATGCAGTTGTTTATGCGGAAACAACACAGGGATATTTAAAAGATTTGCAATTGATTCCGGCAGGACATTTTTCTTTTGTACCTGATGGCTACGGTTATCTGATTCGAATAGATGGAGAACCATATACGCCGGATGAATTATTACATTTTGTTATTAACCCATCTCCGGATTATCCGTGGAAAGGCTGCGGATATCGCACAGCACTAAAAGATATTGCTAACAATCTGAAACAGGCTACAGCAACAAAAAAAGGATTTATGGAAAGTAAATGGAAACCATCCGTTATTGTAAAAGTGGATTCTATGAGTGATGAACTTTCTTCTCCGGAAGGAAGAAAAAAGATTTTGAATGACTATGTTGCGAATACAGACGCAGGCGAACCCTGGGTTATTCCGGCGGATGCATTTGATGTTGAAGTTGTAAAACCTCTATCGTTAACAGACTTAGCATTATCAGATGCAGTCATGCTTGATAAGAAAACAATAGCAGCAATTTTAGATGTTCCTGCCTTTGTCGTTGGTGCTGGCGAATTTGATTCTGAAGAATGGAACAACTTTATCAATACGAGAATCCGTCCATTGTGTAATGCCTTGGAGCAGGAACTCACTAAGAAGTTGTTAATAAATCCAGATTGGTATTTCCGCTTTAATGTCAGATCTTTGTATGCATATGATATTACGACATTGTCTAATGTAGGTGCAAATTTATATACAAGGGGCATTATGACAGGAAATGAAGTGAGAGATGCGATTGGATATTCTCCAATGGAAGGTCTTGATGAGTTAGTGATATTAGAAAACTACATTCCACAAGGAATGATTGGAGATCAGAAAAAATTGAAGGGAGGTAAAGAAGGTGAAGAGGAATAGACAGGCCAGAAGCATACCACTTCAGTTTAAGACCAGAAGTGAGGAAGATGGAGAAAAATATATATCCGGGTACTTTGCTGTATTTAATTCAAATTATGAAATGTGGGAAGGGGCAACAGAAAGCGTAGATGTACATGCTTTTGATAATACACTTCAGGATGATATCAGATGTCTGATTGATCACGATACACATCTTGTCCTTGGAAGAACTAAATCCGGAACATTAACATTAAAAGTTGATGAAAAAGGATTATGGGGAGAAGTTAAGATTAATCAAGCGGATCAGGATGCAGTAAATCTGTATGAGCGTGTCAAACGCGGAGACGTAGATCAATGCTCATTTGGGTTTGATATTTTGTCAGAAGAATTTACAGAGAATGGAAGAGATGTTCACTGGACGATAAAGGAAGCAAAACTCTATGAGGTTTCAATTTGCACGTTCCCTGCATATGAGGAAACAGAAGTAAGTGCAAGAAAAAATGATTATGGAAATATTAAAAAAAGAAATGTAGAGATGTGGAAGAAACAGACATTAAAAAAGCTGAAAGGAGAAAAATAAATGGCTTTAAAGAAATTATTATTGAGAAGTAAACTGGATGCAAAGAAAAAAAGCTTAGACGCACTGCGAACGAAGGATGAAGAGTTTTCAGTTAGAGAAAAAGAAATTGAAAGTGCTATTAATGAGATGGATGAAAATACATCAGCGGAAGACAGAGCAGCGGTAGAAGAAGAAGCAGAAAAATTTCAGCGGGATAAAGATGAGCATGAAGATACAAAGAAAAAACTCGAAGAAGAGATTACGGGCATTGAGAGGGAACTTGAAGAAGAAGAAAAGAAAGATCCTAAGCCTGCTACAGAAAAGGATGAGCCTGCAGAAAGAAAGAGAGGAAATGGAATGGCAGTGAGAACAAAGTTTTTTGGTTTGACAAGAGAAGAAAGAGATCAGATGCTGACAAGGGAAGATGTGAAGGAATTCCTCAGTAAAGTCAGAACATGTATCAAAGAAAAAAGAGCTATTACAAATGTTGGATTGACAATTCCAGATGTTGTACTGCCACTTATTAAGCAGGTTGCAACGGAAGCAAGTAAATTAGTGAAATATGTATCTGTTCGTCCGGTATCAGGAACAAGCCGACAGAACATTATGGGAGAAATTCCGGAAGCATTCTGGGACGAAATGTTTGCTCCGTTAAAAGAGTTAGATCTTGGATTCAACAATATGGAAATGGACGGATATAAAGTAAGTGGATACTTTGCAATTGCTAATGCGATCCTGGAGGATAATGATGTGAACCTTGCAACTGAATTAATCTCTGCAATCGGAAAAGCAATCGGAAAAGCATTAGATAAAGCGATTCTGTACGGGAAGAATGTAAAAATGCCGATGGGAATTGTTACTTCTCTTTTATTAGCAGAAGCTCCAGCAGGATATCCAGAGACGGGAAGAAAGTGGGAAGATTTAAGCACCTCACATGTAATTACAGGAGCGAACGCTACAGGAACAAAACTATTCCAGGATATTACAAAGGCTACGGGAGTAATTGATAATGATTATGCAACAGGAAATATTGTATGGGTAATGAATAAAAAAACACATACAAAACTTATTGCTGAAGGAATTGGAGTAAATTCTGTGGCTGCAATTGTGGCAGGAGGTGCACAGTCAACTATGCCAATTGTTGGAGGCAATATCGAAGAACTGAAATTTATTCCGGATAATACAATAATCTTTGGATATTTTGAGAATTATCTTTTGGCGGAAAGAGCAGGCACGGTAATCGGACAGTCAGAACATGTCAGATTTATTGAAGATCAGACGGTCTTCAAAGGCACAGCACGTTACGATGGAGATCTGGCAATAAGAGAAGCATTTGCTGTATATGGTGTGGGAGGTGCACCTGTCACAGAAGCACCAAAATTTGCAGGAGAAGCATAGAAAGCGGGTAGGCATATTGGATGGAAAAAGAGTATAAACTTATGCTGCTAAAAAAAGATCTGCAGATGACAACAAAAGCGAATGATGAATATTTAGACTTTTTGTTATCAAAAGCAAAAGAACTAATGGAGAGAGAAGGGATTCGCGAAGAGGATACGAACGAATATGCAGGTATCCAAATTGATTATGCTGCATATCTTTTCAGAAAAAGGGCATCGGCACAGACTGCGATGCCCCGTTTCTTGCGTTGGGAAATGAATAATTTGTTGATATCACAGAAAGCAAGGCAAAAATGACATTTGATGATGGTGTTTTAAAAATTTATAAAGTGATAAATATTGCAGAAACAGGAATGAAACCAAAGTATGCTTTGAAGTTGAAGAGCAAACATTACTTTGGATTTGAGACTGTCGGAATATCGAGATATTATACAGCATTACAGGAGAATGTACAGGTGTCGGACGTTGTGCATATATGGGAAGACAGAAAAATTACAAGTATGGATATATGTATCCTGGAAGATGGACTGCAATATAAATGTGCATTTGTGCAACATGTGATGGATGATGGTCTTAAAATTACAAGAATCACTTTAGAACGGTTGAAAGAAGATTATGGAATTTTCTAAAATTTATATGGTTCGAGATGCTTTAAAACGGGTGATGGATGATGTATTCCACTACGAAGCATACGAGAAAAAGAATAAGTATATAGTCTGGCAGGAAGAGACAGAAGCGAATTCTCATGTGGCAGATAATAAAAAGGATGTACAGGTCCTGCAGGGGAGTATTGATTATTTCACAAAAGAAGATGTGGATGAAAATGTGGATAAGATTCAAGCTTCACTGGAAATAATGGGAATATCTTTTCGTTTAAATTCTGTTCAATATGAAGAAGAAACAGGATATATACATTTTGAATGGATTTGGGAGGCGAGCTGAAATGGCTAAAATGTCTGTACAGGGACTGGACGAATATGCATTAAGATTATCGAATCTCAGCAAAAATACAGGACAGATAGTAAGACAGGCAGTGTATGAAGGTGCAGGAGTTGTTGCGGACAGTATAAAAAGCGGATTGAGGCAAATACCTGTAGATAATGGACGAGGCACAGAGGATAGAAAACTTCATGGAATAACGAATAGACAAAAAGCAGATTTAATAGATGCATTTGGATTGGCACCTATTGAGAATAGAGATGATTATATTCAGACAAAAGCTGGATTTTCCGGATATGGAAAAACAAAGTCTAAGAAATATCCAAATGGTTTACCGAATGCCTTGCTGATGCGTTCGGTAGAAAGTGGAACATCGTTCAGGCAAAAGACACCTGTAGTTCGAAAAGCAGTAAATAGAAGCAGAAAAGCGGCGGTACAGGCTATGGGAGATAAGATTGACGAACTCTGTAAAGAAGATATGAAATAAGGAGGAATATTATGGCTATAAAAGGATTATCAAAACCGGTTTGTGCAAACTATACAGCAGAAGGAAATACAGTAACATACTCAGATGTTTATGCAGCGGACAAAGCTGTAGAATATTCGTTTGAAGCAGATGTTGCAGAAGATAAAGATCTTTATGCGGATAACCAAGTGGCGGAAACAGCAGCAGGAAGATTTGTGTCGGGAAAGTTAACTCTGAAAACAGCAGATCTTCCCCCAGAACTTTCGAAGAAAATCTTAGGATTAAAAACAGCAACCAGACAAGTTGGAGAGGAAACGGTAACAGAAGTTATCTATGATGATGATCAGGCAGCTCCATACCTTGGATTTGGAATCATTGAGGAACATCAGATTGATAATAAGACAGGATATTTACCGGTTGTTTTCCCCAAAGTTCGTTTTTCCATTCCGGCAGATGCTGCAACAACTAGAGGAGATGAAGTGGATTGGCAGACAAAAGAAATCTCAGGAACTGTCGTACGATCAGATCAGGTAGATGACAACTATAATCATCCATGGAAAATTACGCCACAGAAAATGTACGCCACAGAAGCAGAAGCATTAAAGTATAATAATGCAGTTTTAGGAACGAGAGGTTAACAGGAGGCGTTTATGAAAAGACTTACATACATCGAAATTGTTGGTAAAATTTATCCTATGAGTTTTTCATTAATGGCAACAAAAAAGATAGCACAGAAATATGGAAGCGTTAAGGACTTTCTTAAAAATATAAATACAGAAGAATCAGAAGAAAAGACAATTTCGGTAATCTCAGAGGTATTAGAATTACTTATATCACAGGGATGTGCTTATAAAAATTATTTTGAAAAAGATGTTCCAGCACCAGATAATGCACCGATAATTGACGGAAAATGGACTCCGTTGCCTAAGGAAGCGTTAGAAATTGCTTTGGGGATTTCTGATCTGGCTATTGCAGCGGATAAGATTGCAGAGTGTATGGATGCAGGAGAGAAGAAAGAAGTTGAAGGAAAAGAGAATAAATCAAAAAACGTAGAAGCCGGGCAGGAGTAAAAACTTCTGCCTGGCTTGATTTATATGCAAGAAAAATAGGAATACCAGTAAAAGAGTACCTTGTCATGCCGATAGGAGAATTGAGTGATTTAATTGATTTATATTTGGCAAGTGAAGGAATGCAGGAACTCAGAGTAGCAATAAATAGTGGTGATTATATTCCGGATTTGAGGTGAGATTATGGCGTATGATATTGGCCCACGAATAGGCATTAAAGGGGAGCAAGAATTTAATAATTCAATTAAGTCTATCAACAATAGCTTAAAAGAGTGTGGTTCCGAGATGAACGCTTTAACAGCAAAATTTGCTGGGAACGAGAAGAGTCAGCAGGCACTTATTGCAAAGTCTGAAGTTATGCAGAAACAGTATGATGCTCAAAAGACGAAAGCGGAACTTTATGAGAAAGAACTTGTAAAACAAACTGCAAAATTAAAAGAACTTGCATCAGAGGTTCAAAATGCAACAGAAAAAACAGGAAAATCTTCTGCCGAAACTGCAAAAGCTGAAAATGCATTTAATAAGCAAGCTGAAACGGTATCAAAGCTAAAAGTTGCATTGAACGAAACAAGCGCATACATGAATAAACTTGAAAAGTCTATTAATGATAATACAACGGCACTTTCCGAGATGGAAAATGGGACAAGAGATGCAGAAACAGGATTATCAAAGGTAGATAAAGCAACAGAATCAACCGGAGAGAAACTGGATGAAATGTCGAAAAAAATTTCGGAAGGGAATTTGGTTGATGCAACAGAAAAGCTATCAGGTGTAAGTGATAAGATTAAGGATTTAGGAAGTAAAGCAGTAGATTCGTTTACGAATATGGAAGAAGCGGCTGCTAAAGTAAACAGCCGCTTGGGGGATACAGGCGAGGAAGCTACCAAGAACGCAAAAATAATAAAAAATGTTTATGAAAGTGGCGTTGGAGACTCTATGGACACGGTGGCTCAGGCAATAATAACGGTTAAGGATAATATCAAAGACTTAAATGAAACAGAATTAACTGATATAACATCACAATCAATTACACTTGAAGAAACCTATGAAATGGATATGTCTGAATCTATTCGAGGAGTGTCACAGCTCATGAAGCAATTTGGACTTACTTCTGATGAAGCGATGGATTACATTGTAGCAGGAGCTCAGAATGGTTTAAATAAGACGGATGAATTAGGAGATAATATAGCAGAATATTCGCCAAAATTTAAACAGGCAGGCTATACTGCAAAAGATTATTTCGAACTTCTACAAAATGGCAGCGAGGGTGGTTCTTACAATCTTGATAAAGTAAATGATGCGATTAATGAGGTAACTAATAGATTAGGTGATGGAACAATAGAAGATTCTATCGGTTCTTTCTCTTCGAAAACACAGCAGCTATTTAAAGACTGGCAGGATGGACGAGCTTCGCAGAAAGATGTTATTGATTCTATCGTGTCGGATATAAAAAACTGTAAGAATCAGCAAGAAAAATTGAATCTGGCTACTACTGCCTTCGGGACTCTTGCAGAGGACGGAGGTGTAGAGTTTATTGAGTCATTAACCTCTGTGGGAAATACCTATGATGATGTAGGTGGGAAAGCAAAGAAAATGTCTGAGGACACAACAACTTCATCTACTAAGATGAAAGCGGCAATGAGAAAAGTGGAAGATGCACTGGCTCCGATGGGGGGAGCAATCGCAGGAATTATAACTGGCGTGACACCAGCAGTGGGAGCATTAGCTTCAGGAATAGAAAGTTTTTCGAAACTTCCTAAGCCATTACAGACAATCATAATAGCTATAGCAGGAGTGATAGCGGCAATTGGCAAGATTGCCCCAGTATTGGCAGCGCTGAAAGCGGTAGGAATTGTGTCAGCAATAACCAGTGTAGCTCCGGCAATAGGTGGAGCATTATTAGCAGCGGCACCAGTCGTTGGTGTGGTAGCAGGAATTGTGGCCGCAATAGTAGCGGTGGTTGCTGTAATAGAAAATTGGGACAAGATAACGTCGGCGGTAAAAGATACTGTAAAAAATGCAACAGAAGCAATAGGAGATAAATTTGATAACCTAAAAGAAAAAGTAGGCGAAAAAATAGAAGCAATAAAAGGATTCTTTGGAGACTTGAAAGAAAAAACCGGAGATTTAAAAGAGCAAGTAGGAACTAAAATAGGAGAAATGAAAGACGACTTTTCAACAAAAATAGAAGGAATGAAAAGTGCAGCTTCAGAGAAATTTGAACATATAAAACAGATTATAGCACAGAAGCAAGAAGAGAATAATATAGCATCTAAAAAGAAACTTGCAGACATGACGCAAGCATATAAAGATGCTGGAGGTGGAATTAAAGGGCTGGTAGCAGCTTATGGAACAGGAGTGAAAGACGAATTTAACACTTGTTATACAAAGATTAATCAACTGACAGGTGGAAAATTAGATGAGATTAAAAATAAGTTCAGCAATAAGCTTTCCAATACAAAAAGTACAGTAGCAGATAAACTTTCCGATATTAAGGGAAAATTTAATTCTTTGAAATTGAAATTTCCATCTATTAGCATACCTAAAATAAAGCTTCCGCATTTTTCAATAAGTGGTGGTTTTTCTTTAGATCCAATAGGAGTACCGAGTATATCCGTTTCCTGGTATAAAAAGGGTGGTATTTTATCTGGAGCACAATTGTTTGGCAGAATGGGCAACTCCTTTCTTGGAGGAGGAGAGGCTGGAAAAGAAGCAGTGCTTCCATTAAATAGTTTTTATGAAAATTTAGAAAATATAATGGAAAGAGCATTAAAAACACTCTTTTTTGATTATAGTAATATTCCTGTTCCGCAGTCAGCCACTTATGTAAAAGTGTATGTTGGCAATGAAGAGTTTCGTGATTATATCGTTGAAACATCAGAACAGGGATTTACAGAAAAATTAGATGCAAGGAATAAGATGAAAGGATGGTAGGATGCAAGAGTATGACATGGAATATGCTGGTATAAGAGCAAAAGATATTGGATGCTATGTCATGCAGCGTCCAGATATACCAGCAGGTAAAAAAAACTATACCGTCATAGAGATTCCTGGAAAAGATGGTTCTCTTTATATTGATGACGGAACGGTATCAGATATAGAAATTTCGATTGAACTTAATTTTATGACATTACCTCAGCAGTGGTCTGAAAGATATAGAGATATAAAGAGCTGGCTACTTAGTCCATTGGGAATATTGAGATTTACAGACGATGAAGGCTATTTTTATAAAGTTAAGAAGGTAGAGATAAGCGATGTAAAGAGAAAAAATAGAGAAATAGGAACAATAACCGCTATATTTACATGTAGCGGTTATATCTATAGAGAGGATGGATTAAATGAATATGAGATAGAAGATGTACTGCAAAATAACTATGCATTAGCACATCCGACGTATATTATATCCGGAAATAATAATGCAACACTGACAGTCAACGGAAATAAATTTTATGTAAATGTAGGACAAAACTGTCGGATTGATACGGAACGAATGATTACATATCGTGAATTAAATGGAGAAATGATGAATACCTACGTAAATGGAGATTATGAAGATCTGTATCTAAAACCTGGGGAAAATATGATTTCTGTTGTAGGAGCAGAAATGAAGATCATACCTAACTGGAGGTGCTTGTAATGATTCAGATTTATGATAAAAATACTATCAAACCTATGACAAATGGAAAAATGGTATTATTACCAAACTCGTGTAAGCTCCAGGCAACACTAAATGGAAGTTGGATCTTAAATATGAACCATCCGATGGATTCAGAAGGACGGTGGAAATATATAGAGGAAGAGTCTATTTTGTCGGTACCTACTTTTATTGGAAAAGGGCAATTATTCCGAGTGAATAAGCTGACAAAAAAGGATTACAGCATTGACGTAGTTGCATATCCGATATTTTTTGATGCTGCAAAAGAAGTTTTCCTCGAAGATGTAAGACCTACTATAAAAAATGGACAAGAAGCTCTTGATATTATGACTAGCGGAACAAATTTCGAGGGAAAATCGAATATCTCAACAAGCTCAACGGCATATTTTGAACGAAGAAATCTTCTCGATGCCATTTCTGGTTCAGATGAGCCTACATTTTTGCAAAGGTGGGGTGGAGAAATTCTTTATGATAATTATAAGATTATCATAAATGAAAGAGTGGGAGGAAATTATGGAGCAGAGATACGATATGGTAAAAATATAGATGGGATTACATATACAGTTGATATGTCAGATGTTGTTACCAGGATCGTTCCAGTGGCATATAATGGACGAACGATAAACGGAAATATATTTGTAGATTCCGAAAACATTAATAAATATGCCACAGTATATACAAAAGAAATTGTGTTTGAAGATGTCAAACTGAAACAGGATATACAAGGAGAACCTGACGAGAATGATATTGTATGTGAAAGCCAAAGTGATTTAGAAAAGGCATTAAAAAAGAAGTGTAAAGAACAATTTTTGGAAGGAATTGATTTGCCGGCCGTTTCAATAGAGATAAATATGATTAAGATATCAGATACGAATGAATACAGTGATGTAAAAGCAATCGAAATGATTGGTCTTGGAGATACGGTTAAATGCCGACATAAAAAACTGGATATTACAACAGAGGCTAGAGCAATTGAAATCGAATGGGATTGTATAAAAAACACTGTCTCATCTGTGAAATTAGGAGATACTGCACAGACGTATTTTGAAAAGGTGTCTTCAGCAGTTGATGCAATTAATAGCATTGTAAACTCACAATCAAAAACTGTTATGGCAGAAAAGATAAAAGGCGTACTTAATGCAATCAATACACAGCTAAGATATCAGAAAAATGTAGCACAGAAACAGGATGTAAGAGCAATTTTGTTTGAGGATACAGATAAAGAAAGTTCTACATACGGTGCAATGTGCTTGGGCACACAAGGCTTTCAGATTGCAAATACAAGAACCCAGGACGGAAGAGACTGGGATTGGAAGACAGCATTTACGGCTGAAGGCGGATATGCAGATACGCTTATATTAGGAATTCTTAGCGATAGGACAGGAAAAAACTTCTGGAATTTAAACACTGGAGAATTTCAGTTGGCCTCATCAGTATCAGTTGATGGCAAAGGAACTCTTAAAACATTAGCAGAAGATTCCTTAACGCAGGAACAGATATTTAATTTATTGACAAATAAGGGAGCGGTTAAGGGAATTTATAAGATAGGGAACGAACTTTATATAAATATGAGCTATATAAAAGCGGGGACAATGGCGCTGGGCGGTTCGCAAAATGATAAAGGTGTATTAGAAATTATATATGTCTTTTTGACTATCTTTTTATATCTTCTTAAATGTCCGCAAAG
>OJAG01000405.1_pt1 | contig 34783 bp, 35 predicted proteins | sample 1589021 | NCBI WGS metagenome assembly OJAG01 (sample SAMN03283264) | human gut metagenome | biome: human-associated habitat; material: feces | host: Homo sapiens | place: USA | collected 2013 | reverse complement strand
GCTGCGTGCGGTGGGGTCGCGCTCCATCACGGCGTCCAGCTCCGCTTTCAGCTTCGAAAACAATCGATCATCTCCTTGAGAAAACAAAAAAGCCCCGAACGCACTAGGCGCTCGGGGGCGAAAATACGCATATGCGCATAAAATCCGCGGTTCCACTCCGGTTTATCACTCAAAAGCGGCTTAACGTGCCGCCGCCGTACGCGGCTCACCCATGGCTCACCGCATCCGCTCGCGAATGCACTTCGCCCGGCGCCTCCCTGCGGCAGCTTTCAGCCGACGGCCGCCGCTCTCTTTCGGTCGCAGTTCCGGGTTACTCGTTCGGTCACAGCGTTTTTCGTATGCTTTATTCTAACACAGCCGCGCGCAAAACGCAAGCAATCCACCCGCAATATTTTATGCGCTCTCAGATAAGGGCGTTACACTCTATTTTTAATGCAGCCGTATACGTAGGCATTTCCGTTAAAAGTTCATCACTGTTTTCTCGATTCCCAATGTAAAACAATGGCCCCGGGTTTACAACTCCAGAGCCTTTGTTTTACTATTCAGCAGGTGTAAGAACTACTGTATCGGTTAGAACATATTTTTTCACTTCTCCGCTCCAGCATTCTTCTTTGGAAACCGCCACGCTTCCCAATGAAATCTTTTCTCCGTTCTCCATAACACAGGAAAACTTCAAGTAAATTGGGTCAACGTTTCTCGCTTGGATGGACGTTCCAGCTAGAAAAGTGCGATAAGTTCCCCCCTTAAGCAGAGGTTGATTTTCCGCTCCCTCTGCATAAGAAGCTTTCACTTCAGCACCGGCAAAATATCCTCTACTGTCCATACGGTCACACGCAAGGACCTCGATAGATGCTATAGCGGCATTATTTACGTTATTTTGTATTTCCAGTTGTAAGTCTGGCATAACCTCACCTTCATGGGAATCCCGACATCCGGAAAGGCATGCCATCCCTACAACCGAAATTACAAAAGCCATGCACAAGAATCTGACAAAATGATTCGTTTTCATCATCGTATTTTTTATAATCATTATGGCTTGTTGATACCTGTCCTCGATTACTTCTGCATCTTCTCCACCCGCTTTAATTTTTTCTAATTGTAGTTTATCGGTCCACAAATTCGCATTATTTTCGTTGGGCTTTCAAAAACGCATTCATCCCTTGACCGCTCTTTGAATCAGCAGCCATTCTTTATATTCATATAATATACAATTTCAGCCTCTATGTCAATGATAATTCGTGGATTTACTCCAAATTATATCCTAGAATTTCTCATTTTATAATACATGAATTCAACCAATAAACTTTTCCTTTTTTCATTTATAAAAACCGCACAGGGAAATCCCCGTGCGGCCTTCGGTTGCCTCGCGCTGCGGCATACAGCAAAAGCGGCGCGTCCTCGCGCTTTTTCGCATATCGACTGTATCACAGCAGAACACAGCGCGCAAGACAGCCCGGTATCATTTTATAAAATCTATCTCATGTATTTGTCTATGTTTCGACTTATAGTCTCTGGCATTATCTAACTTAAAGATTAGATAACGGAGATGGTACTGTGATTCGTCTGCGCGTTCTGGATTTATTGCAGGAAAAGAAGAAGACCAAATACTGGCTTTACATCCAGCTGGGTATGAGCTACCAGAATTTCAACAATATGGTCAATAACAAAACAAAGTCTATCCGATACGACAGGATCGAAACGCTTTGCCAGATTTTCGACTGCACGCCCAACGATTTGTTCGAAATCCGAGCAGATGAGCCGGAGCGGGATGCGTGATTCCACGTCACTTTTTTGTGCGCCGCAGCAGGCTTTTATAAAAAGGCAGTCGTTCGCGCACATACAGGGCACTTTCTGAACGGCTATTGCCGTGCCCGCCTGCGCCCGCTTGCAAAAACGCTTCCGCTCCATCCATTTCCATTTTTTCATTGACGAAAAATTCCATCGGCAGTTCGTACAGCCGTGCAAGCACGTACAGCTTGTAAACATCGGGGAGCGATTTCCCTTTTTCATAATACGCATATGTGCTTCTTTCTACGTTGAGAATTTCCGCAAGTTGCCACTGCGGAAATTTTTCCATTGTGCGCAGATATTTCAGTTTTTGCCCGAGTGTTATAGCGAATACCTCCCGAAAACATATCTTATGTTTTCATTATATATGGCTTCCGGCATTAAATTTGTCGAAATATCTCGCATACTTTTCCGATTTTATCAGCTTGTGTGAAAAAACGTCGTATCCTGATTGCCCGGAATTTCAGTCAATCGGCATGACAAAAGCGCCCCGCAAAATGGCAGGGAGTCGTAAGAAAGTAATATCGTAATTTTGCAGGAACGGCATGGCTTCGGTCATGCCGTTTCCTCTTTCATCAGTTCATTCAGCGGGATAAAGCCCACAAGGTCATAGGAAATGCGGATATTCTGCCGCCGTTTGCCGCTGCTCTTGTCGGGGGCTTCGATATAAACTCCCTTGACAAGTTCCCGCAGAGCATAGGGCGTAAGCTCGTTCAAATCCTTGTATTTGTGTACCCTCTGGATAAACTGCTCCAAGTTTTCAATCTGTCGTTCCTGTACTTCAATATCCTGCTGCAAGGTCTGGATTTCCACTTTGAGCTGCTCTTGCTCAGTTTCATAGCTTCTGCTCATCATGGAAAACCGTTCATCGTTGATGCGTCCCGCCACATTGTCCTCATAGATACGGATGAACAGGCGGTCAAGCTCTCCCATGCGCCGCTGCGCCTGTTCCAGACGCTTGATGCTTGCGCAGATTTTTTCCTCGCTTGACAGCAGGAGCTTGTGTTCCATAACTGCCCGGAAGTGAGCTTCATACCGTGTCACATAGAAGATGACTGCTTTCATGTGCATCCAGACCAAATCTTCCAGAACAACGGCTCGGATAAAGTGCGCCGAACAGCTTCCCGTGTTGCTTCGGTAGTTGGCGCATATAAAGCCCGGTCAGCGAGGAATTTCGTCCCAGTCTGGATAGGTCTTCTTGTGTCAAGTAGGAACTAAAAAATTTTTGAGATTTTACAAACCGTTCATAGGTGGATGACCACCCGTGAACGGCTTGTAACATTCAGCCTATTAGATTTCTGCATCCTCAAAGATGTCTTTGAACTGCCAGACGATTTCGATGCTGTCATGCCCATGAATATAGATAGCGGAGATTAGAGCATGAGCAAGCTCGTATGTAAGCCCTGCGCCTTTCTGGTATTCGCCGAGCACCGCATCAAGCCTTTCATCCGAACAGGGATGTTCAGAATCAAGCTCCTGCATCCGCTCATGGCCTTGCCGGATTGCTTCTTCATTCTCAGACATCTTCGCGTCTGTTTCTGCTTTCCGCTTGAGATATTCAGCCTTTGTGATGCTGCCGGAAGTGTATTTCTCATACAGCCGGAGCTTCACTGCCTTGAGCTGTTCGTACTGCTTCTGCAAATCGCGGATTGCATCCGCGCATTCTGTGATGGCAGATTTCCTGCGCTTGCTGATCTCATGCTCTTTAACAGCTTTCTTTTCGACCAGTGTGAGCATTTGCCCAATCGCTTTGTAAGCGGTGTCCTCAATCCATGCCTCGCTGTATCTTTCACCAACCGGGCACTCCGTATCGCGGTCATGTGTTGAGTAAGTACACTGATAGAAATATCCACCCTCATTTCGGAGCTTTCGCCGGGTAAGGGCGCGTTTACAGTTGCCGCAGCACACAAGACCCTTGAGGGGATAATAGCGCAGATTCCGTTTAGGATTCTTCTCGCCGCCCCGGATGACTGCCTGAGCCAGCTCAAACTCTTCCTTGCTGACAATGGCTTCGTGCATCCCTTCGACGATGATCCATTCCTCTTTCTTTTGAGAAATAGTTTTCCGAGAACCTACGCCGCCGGATTTTCGCTTGTGGCCGACCGTTGCCCCTGTGTAAACATAGCTGGTCAGGAGTTTGTAGACCATAGATGCCGTCCAGCTTATCTTGTCGCTCATATAGCTGAATTTCTTCTTGTCAGGATGTTTGCCTTTGAAATATTGCCCGGGCGTCGGGATATTATCATCGTTCAGACTGAGAGCAATCTGTGAGGTATTCCTGCCTTCAAGGGCTTCATCGAAGACCCTGCGCACGACCTCTGCGGCCTCCGGGTCAAGCTTGAGCTTGTTGCGGATTTCGGGATGAAGCACATAGCCGTAAGGAGCGTAGCCGCCCACATACTTGCCTTGCTTCATCATCTGGATTTTCGCGGTTGTCGTTTTGACAGAAAGATCCTTGCTGTATGCGGCATAGATGATGCTGCGCATGACAACCTCAAGGCCACCGGTTGTTCCCTTGTAATCGTCGCTGTCATAGCCGTCGTTGATGGAGATAAAGCGAACGCCCATGAACGGAAAAGTGCATTCGAGATAATTGCCCGTCTCGATGTAATCACGAGAAAAGCGGGAAAAATCTTTGACGCAGATCAGGTTGATCTCCCCGTGCCGGACTTTCTCCATCATCGCCGAGAACTGAGGACGATGAAAATTTGTCCCGGTATAGCCATCATCCGCGAACTCAAGCCTCGGATATTTGGAAAGCATCGGATGCTTGTCAAGGTAGCGGTTGATGAGCATACGCTGGTTGCCGATGCTGTCACTCTCAGCCTTGTTGCCGGTACCGGTATCTTCATCAGCCATAGAGAGGCGGATGTAGATGCCGATTGTGTAGTCTTTGCTCATTTACATCGCCCCCTGTACTTCTTTGATACTCTGGATGGTCAACTCGTAGATGTCGCCGTACTTCATAACCAGCTCCACAGCGCCGCCCTCATGGACTTTGACCAATTCAACAGACTCGTCTACTAAATCCTGCGTGAGCCGTGTCGCCGTGCTGACGGATTTCATCAAGGTAATCCACTTGTTATCGACCGACATGGCCTCGTTGAACTTGCTCCGGCGCTGCACAGCCTCATCCAGACGGCGGGACAGGTCAGCGTATTGCTCGTCGTAGCTCTTCTTGGCAAAGGCATATTCCTCTTCATCCAGAAGCCCCTCGGCATAATCCTCATAGAGGCGTGTCCGCTTCTTGGAAACGCCGTTGAGCCTCAGATTCAGGCTTGTAATGAGGGCGTTCTGCTGATCACGGATGTTTTTCTCGCCCTCGCTTCCCCTGAGCTTATCCAGCAGCTTGTCATAGTCAAGCGCTGCTTCGACTTGAAGCTGGATTGCTGCAAGCACATTGGCTTCAAGCGTGTCCTGCCTCGTATAATGGGAAGTACAATGCTCATAGCGCCGACCTGCTGAGGTACTGCATTCATAGAAGGCATACCAGCGCTTCCGCTTGTCCTTGTCGATCCGTTTGCGGTGGAAGTACATCTTCTTCCCGCAATCAGCGCAGACGATTTTCCCATCGAAGAGGTTTACGAGCGTTGCCCGGATTTCCTCGGTTTTCTGCATACTCGTCTGGCGAGCCTCAGAAGCCGCTTGGAGGATGTCCTGCACCTTCTGGAAGTCTTCACGGGAAATAAGCGCTTCGTGCGTGTTCGGGAACACAATCCACTTATCCTTGTCCTTGACATTATGGGATTTGATGCCCTTGTAGATCGCCTTCATGGAGCGGCCAAGGACGGTATCACCCACATAATGCGGATTGCTCAGGATGCCGTACAGCGTTGAACTGTACCAGCCTTTGCAGGAGCAGCCGTCGCCTTTGCGGGTTCCGTTCTGGCGTTTCCGCAGCTCCGTATTTGGCGCACCCAGCCGGTCAAGCTCGTTAAGGATCATCGGGATTGACCAGCCCTCGATTTTCCACTGGAACATGAGCCGCACATACGGCGCTGTCTCTTCGTCAATAACCATGTTTGTATGGTCTTCATTCCACCGGTAGCCATACGGAAGATTGCGCTTCTGGAAGGTCCCTTGCTCCATCTGTGCTTTCAAAGCGGTGGAGACTTTCCGTGAAATATCCTTCGAGTACAGGGCGTTGATCATGTTTTGCAGCGGGATCATCAGGCTCTCATTTGAGCCGTCCGTATCAAAGTTGTCGTAGTGTTCCTTGATTGCAATAAACCGCAAGCCAATCTGTGGAAAAATGCGCTCAAGGTAGGTTCCGGTTTCTATGTAGTCACGGCCAAAACGGCTGAGATCGCGGACTACAAGGCATTTAATCCTGCCGCTCTTGATGTCGGTCATCAGCCGGTTGAACTCCGGCCTATCGAAAACCGTCCCCGTCCGTCCGTTATCCACATAGACATCGACGAGATCGAGATAAGGACATCCTGCGATATAGGACTTGCATATCTCGATTTGATTGGTGATGACATCCACCTTTTCAGATTTGCCGCTATTCTCCACGGAGAGACGGGCATAAATGGCTGTCGGGAAGATTTGCAGCGGTGCTGCTTCGCAAACCGGCTCTGCGGCTGCGATTTTTCTGCTTTTTCGTGCCATACGCTCATCCCTCCTTTATCCGGCAATGGCAAGTTCGTCGGCATAGCCGAGAACATATTCAAGTGTCTGCTGATACTCGTCTTTGTACTTGAAGACAATCTCTATCGCGTGATCCTCATAAATCAGGATGCGGTCAACCAGCGCCATGAGGACGCGGCGGTTCAGTTCTTCAATGTTTTCATACTGCTTAAAGAGCGTGACCCAATTCCGTTCCGTAGCCCCGGTTGTGACCGACTGCTTCATTTCTTTTTTCACGCGGAGAAGGGCTTCCTGCTTTTCCTCAATGATTTTGGTGTAGCTGTTGCGGAACTCAAAGTATTCCGACTTGTCGATGATCCCATCCGAGAGGTCTTCATACAGCCGGAGCTTGAGCTTCTGATACCGCTCAATCTCTTCTTCGAGCTTCGCAATCTGTGCCTCATAGTTAAACGCTTTGCGATTCTGGGAAGGAAGCCTCTCAATCATCTCAAGCGCTTTTTCCAAATTGACCACAAGCTCAATCTGGTCATGGATGGCACGGAACACCTTTTCCTCAACCTCTTTTGCGCTGATGCTGTGCGGGCTGCAGGTCCGGCTATGTTTGTTCGTCGAGCAGACATAGTAGATGTATTTCTTTGTCTTCGACGGGACGGTCTTGCGTGTCATAGACTGCTGGCAGTCTCCACAGAACAAGAAGCCGGAAAACAGGTGTGCCTCATCCTGATCCGGCGAGCAGCGCATATCTCGCTTCATCATGGTCTTGACGGCCATGAAATCCTCATAGGAAACAAGCGCTTCGTGCGCCCCCTCGACCTTAACCCACTCGGTTTCATCCTTCGGCTGCACAACGCGCACCTTGTAGTTTGGCGTACCGCGTTTGCCTTGGGCAAGGACACCGATATATACCTCATTGGTGAGGATGCGCTGGACAGCCTTGTAAGTCCACTTTGCAGTGTCGCCGGTCTTGAAGACGGTATCGAACTTCACTCCCGCCGAGTGCTTATACTCCATTGGGGAAAGCACGCCCATCTGATTCAGCCTTGCAGCAATGCGACCGATGGAGAAGCCATCCTTGTACATGGCAAAGATCATCTGCACATACTCGCTGACGGCCTCATCGACGATAAGCTGGTTTTTGTTATCCGGCGATTTCTTGTAGCCATAGGGCGCGAATGCCCCGACGAACTCACCGTTCTTTTGCTTGACCTCCAAGCTGGATCGGATTTTCATGGATATATCCTTGCAGTAGGAGTCGTTGATGAGGTTTTTGAACGGGATAACAAAGGAATCCGACTGCGGATCGCCGGTCAGGCTGTCGTAAGCGTCGTTGACCGCGATAAAGCGGATGCCGAGCTGCGGGAATATCTTTTCCAGATACCGACCGCCGTCGATGTAGTTTCTCGAAAAGCGGCTGAGGTCTTTGACCACGATGCAGTCAATCGCGCCTTTGCGGATTGCGTCTTCGAGCTTTTTGAAGTTTGGACGATTGAAGGAAACACCGCTATAACCATCGTCAACGAACGGCTCACAGACAATTTCCAGATCGTCATGCCGTGCAATGTAGTCCTCGCAAATGGCTCTTTGGAAACTGATTTGTCAAGGGGGGATTACCCTGAAATTATACATATTTCTTTTTCGAGTCTGTAAGCCGATGATTTTCACCGTGCCTCTAAAGTTAAATAACAATTATCTCTAAACGCATGACGCAAAATCAGCATCGCATAAGCGATCAGAAAATCCAAACCGCCTGTCCTTATGGCCGGAATAAACGGTCCATTGGGACAGGCGGTTTTCTTTGTCTTGAATGATGGACAGACAAAATATACATATTCCATGACGCTAGTCAGAACGGAAATAAGACTGATGGTGTACCATAACATCGTCTAGAATTCCCGAATCATCAAAGCCAAGCCTCCAAGAAGCCAGGTCAAAAGAGTCATTCGTTTCGTAAGTAAGAACATATGCCTCAAAGCTATCGCTTGGCTGTCCATATAACTCTAACACATCTTCTCTGGTAGACCATCCCAGCATCAACCCACCGGGAAGGCGGAGTTCCGTGCCGGAAAAGTCGTAATTGCCATAGATTACATGGACGCCTCCCACCGTGCTTTCTGCGACAGGTATCGTGCTTTCGGTGGGGTTGAAAGCACAGACGCTGACAGTCTGTTCACGGTCATTGGTCAACGAGACCCATTCCCATTCATAGGACGCATACGGGCCTTCCGCGCCGGGCAGAGAAAGCCCGGCATCCTCCGCGGAGATCACCCACCCGTCGTCAAGAAAATCCGCAAGGGGAAGCGGCAACGTATACACCGCGTCATTGATCTGGATTGAAAAACTTTCCCAATCATTCGGGAGTTCAGGGGATGGTGGGTACAATTCTGCCCCTGACGCGTCGAGTTCTGTCATAAATTCGAGCGACATCAAGGTGGAGGTGTGCGGCAGGTAGGTGACTTTCGCAAACAGATTGTAGTCGTTCCCGCCCCACAGCGCGCGCCCTTCCTCGTACCTCTTTTCACTGATTTCAAAGGAATGCCGTTCGCCGGTCATATCTACGCCGCGCAGATAATAGTCGTCCGAACCATAGTCCCCGATCCCTCGCGAATATTCAAATTCCAGCCGCTCCAAATAGGCGGCTTCCGGGCGCTTGAGATAGGGGATGTCCAAAACGAGCGGCCGGACAAGGAAAAAGGCGACGGCGAGGCAAAGCAGAATGCCTGCGGTTCTGCCAACCTTTTGCAGGAACGTTGCGTCCGGCTGAATCAGCAGTATGAATAAGACAAGGGCGATGATCACCGCCACCAGCCCCAAGCCGCCATAGACAATGACGGCTTGCATAAACCCTGTGATGCCGATGGCAAAGGCATCGGCGCTTGTAAACCATTCCACCACCGCGAGGATGGTAATCGGCAGAAAAAAGATGACGGCAAGGAACAAAATAAACCATTTTAACTCCGCCTTGTTTTTTTCGCCGCCGGGTGCTCTTTTGTCTGTTCGGTTCTCATTTATATTGTTCATTTTCTCTCTTGCTTTTATGAAAATCAGTGTTTCAAACGCTCCAGCGCCTCGCAAATCGCAAGCATCCCCTGTTTTTGATCTTTGATTTTGGCGGTGATGCTGTTGTTGACCAGCGACAATTTTATTTTGGTTTTCCCGCTTTTCGCTTTGATGATCCGCTGGGAAGGCAGTAGCCCTTTTTGTACTTTCAGTTCGTCAAACTGGTCAAACGGAATGCAGATTTTACCGTAAATATGCGAGATATCAAAAGTTTCCAACACTGCGATAACCAATGTTTTTTCTGTCACGCCAACATAACAATATACATTACTCAAAGCTCCCAGTGCCAACATTTCAGCCGTCCCAGACATCAGGGTTCCCCATGCTTTTCCCTGGTATGTTTCTCCTTCCGGACAGATACTATCTAACATTTCATTCATATCTTTCTCGTTCATAAATAAAGTCATAAAATTCACCTCGTCGTTTTGCCCTCTAGTTAGTAGATCTGGTTCCGGTTTAATTATAACACTTAGCTGGTTTTTCGGTGTGAATTCAAGGTAAAACACTCGTAAATGTTAGGCAGAAAAGCCCCAACGATTGCCAAATAATTACACCATATCATAGAAAGCACGTATTTAATGGAAACAAGTTTTTGAACAGCCGTGTCCCATACTTTGCCGTGGATGAATATATAATAAAAGTGCCTCTCTTTTTTTCCCGGTGGCATTTCTGCCGGTACAAAGGAGAAGCACTTTACTTTATGTTTTCTAATTGTCGGTATGGTAGCTCTGAAGGATCGTTAATGTAAGCCTGTTCCCTGAGGCCACAAAAAAACTATAAGTCAGCAAACAAGGTCAATCCTTGAGCACTGCTAGACTAAATGTCCCCAAATCTTTTATAGCGGACTTTTCTCATTCATCAAGATGCGGCCTTTCAGTTCAATAGCATTGAGAGCGAGCACTGTGCTTTTCTGATTCAGGGGCAGCTCATTTCCATCCACTGTGAAAATCGCACCTCCAGCCTCCTCCAGAATGATCCGCGCCGCGTTGTGATCCCAGGGGGAAGAGCGCATGGTAACGAATAAATCTGCCCGGCCAGCAGCCACCTCACAAAGTTCCAGGGCCACGGAGCCGAGGCACCGGACTCCCCGTACCTTCCGGGCGAGCCGGATCATCCGCTCCTGATAGGGATGGGGTTCCAAAAAGGTGTATTGCAGGCCCGGTGTTGTCAGCAGCAGCTCTGATAGTTCCCGCCGGCGAGAGGTGCGGATCGGCGTCTGATCCTGCCACGCACCGCCGCCGTGCTTTCCCCAGTACAGCGCTTTTCGCTCCACATCCAGCACCAGTCCGAACAGTGGTACGCTTCCCTCCCAACACCCCACGGAGATGGCGTAGTTTTGGTGCTGATTGATAAAATTCGTGGTCCCGTCGATGGGGTCAATATACCAGGTCACCGCCCCGGTGCGATGCGCCTCCGGCGGATACTCTTCCCCCACGATGGCGTCTTGGGGGAAGGCTGTCAGTATTTCATTTCGCAGCAGCTGTTCGATTCTGCGGTCCCAACGGGTGACAAGGTCTTGATGACCCGTTTTCTGGCTGACTTCCGCCTCTTCCAGGCGGCACTGCCGAAGAAGATCTCCGGCGTTTTGAACAACTTTCACTGCGACATTGAATCTGTCCATCCTCCACCTTCTTTCCTCTGTTTGATTTATAAAATCACATTCCTTATGGCTTGTCAAGAAGGCTTCACCAAATCACCTGCATATCTACGTTATGCAACAGGGGCACCGGGCTGTGGATCTGGATATAACGGGCGGTGAGATCCGGCATTTCTACGCCGCCTCGCCAGAGGACTGGGCACGCCCGCAGGATTCCATATCCACCTGTACCTGTGGCTCGGTAGTTACTGGTACACAAGCGGAACTTTCCGTTTCCCAGGGGAGAACCATCCAATTTTGTCAGCCGAACCACCCGGCTCCCCACAGGGCGGCGCAGATCAAAGGTATAGGCCAGGCCAGCGTAGAAGTCGTAATTGTAGTGCTCCACCTTGGGAAGCAGGAACTCCTCTGATATTTGGGGCTGGTCACCCACTAACGTGAAGTAGGCGGCGCACCGTTCCAGAGTCTGCCGCAGCACCTCTTTCGTCACCTCCAGCACCACCAGGGTGTTGGCAAACAGGTAGGCTGCTGTTACACCCCGCATGGTCACTGGGGAGGCCAGCCCCACCGGGTCGTTTCCCAAGCTGGTGCAGGAGAAATCCGCCCCGGTCTCGGCCAACTGCACCTGGTTGAACAGGGCGGCCACCTGGCTGCCGTAGAGGGCGGCGTCCAGCTTCCCCTCCGGGGAAATCGGATAGGCCAACTCCCCGATGGGCTGGTCCAGCCAGACCTGCACCGCCTGTTCCAGGGGCAGTAAGCTCTGATAAGGCTCCGTGCCGTGCGTTGCACCCACTGGCGTCAGTTTGGAATGAAAACAGAAGTTTCTCCCGTCTTGCTGTCCAGTGATACGAAGAAAGTGCCCGGCGTTAGCGGGGGGCTGAACCGCATAGGTGCCAGACAACTCTACCCCTTCCACCGCCATGTGTTGGTGGCCTGTGAGGAGAAGGTCGAAGTCCAGTTCCCGAGCGATTTTACAGGCAATATTCTCTCCGCTGTCTGAGAGCACCCGCCCCGTTTCCAACTCTTCCTCAAAACCTCCGTGGTAGATACACACCCGAACGTCACACTGATCCCGAAGGGCGGAACAGGCCGTCAGGGCAGCTTGAAAAGCATCGGTAATCCGCAATCGCTCCAAGTTCTGGGGCTGTTCCCATACGTTCACAAAATCGGTGACCACGCCGGTGATCCCCACCCGCAGGCCGTTGGCCAGGGTATGCACTGCCCAGGGGCGGATGGGCAGCTCGCCACCCAAGTCCTCTACATTGGCGCATAGGCATACGCCATCCATGGCCCGTAGATAATCCCGAAGGGCCTCATAACCGAAGTTGAAGTCGTGATTACCCAAGGTAAAGTAGTCCAGACCCATCGCGTTGAAGGCCGCAGCTACCGGGTGGACAGGCCACCGGCCCCGGTTCTCCAGGTAATATTGGGTCAAAGGCGTCCCCTGCAAGGAATCCCCGCCGTCCAATACCAGGGTGTTTCCGTCCTTTTCCATCTGGTCGGCCAGATTCAGCAGGCCGGTTTTTTCCGGGCAGTTGGCGGCGTAGTTCACCGGGAAAATGTGGCCGTGGGTATCTGAGGTGTAATAGATTTGAACCGTTTTTTCCATGCTCACCCCCTGGCCAGCTTGACCCGGATCTTGGTGGAAATCCACTCCACGATCAACACCAGCACGATGAGGCCCGCCAAGATGGCACCAGCCTCCTCCCAGCGATAAGAGTTCATGGCAAAAATCAGCGGCGCACCAATACCGCCCGCTCCCACCAGGCCCAGCACGGTGGCGTCCCGTAGGTTGATATCAAAGCGGTAGATGGCGGTGGAGGCGAAGTTGGGCATCAGCTGGGGCAGGATGCCGTAGCGGATCTTCTGCCAGGTCGTGCAGCCCGCCGCGTCCAGGGACTCCAATACACGAACATCCAAGTCCTCAATGGCTTCGATGTACATTTTGCTCACCATGCCTACCGAACACAGGGACATGGTCAGCAGGCCAGCGAAGGCGCCGGGGCCTGTGACGCGAATGAACATGAGGCCATAGACGAAGGCGGGAACGGTGCGGACGGCCATAATGATGATACGTCCCACAAAGGCCACCGGCTTCGGAGTCAGGTTGGAGGCCGAAAGAAAAGCCAACGGAACGGAAATGATGGCCCCCACAATGGTGCCCAGGAACGCGATGCAGATGGTCTCCAACAACAAATAGGGCACACCTTGGGTAGTGAAATTGAACAACAGGTCCGTATCCGGGTGGAAGATACCCGCCAGGATGTTCCAGGCAATCACCGCTCCATTTTGCGTGGTGCCCGCCGTCTCCACGGCAGAGCCGCTCCAGATCAGCAGAGCTACGACCACTACAGCCACGGCCAGCTCAAAGACCCAGCGGCGGGGCCGCTGTTCATAAGCCGCTTCGATTCGTTTGTTCATGGCAGCTCCTCCTATACCAGCCGTTTCCGGGCGGCCCGGCTGATGGTTTCAATGATAAATACAGTGACGAACAGTGCCAGCAGAATCATGCCAACGCTGGCATACTCCCGCCAGCCAATCTTCTCGTTCAGAATCAGGCCCAGGCCGCCAGCGCCCACATATCCCAGAATGGAGGCGTAGCGCACGTTGCCCTCAAAACAGAACAGGCAGTTGGAGAGGTAGGAGGGCAGTACCTGGGGGACGATGGCGCTGATAAAGGAGCGCACCTTGGTGGCCCCCATAGCCTCCATGGCTTCAAAAGGTCCCATATCCACCGTCTCGATTTCTTCATAGAGAATCTTGCCGATGTAAGCGAAGGTAAAGATGGCGATGGCTGTGGTGCCCGCCAGAGTACCCAGGCCGAAAATGTAGGTGGCAATCAGGGCGGAGACCAGGGTAGGCAAAGTGCGGATGATACTCAACAACAGACGCATAGCTGCCACGACCACCCGGCTGTGGATGATGTTGGTGGATGCCAGCATAGCGAAGGGCACCACCAGGATGGAGCCAATGAAGGAACCCAGCAGGGACATCTTGATGGTGTCGAACAAGGGCTGCCAAATTTGGGGCATATAGTCCCACTCCGGCGGGATCATCTCCCCCAGAATCACAAAAAACTCTTTGATCCGACTGACCAGGATCCCCATGTCAAAGCCGGTGACCTCCACCGAAAGGATCGTCATAGCAACCAAAATCACTGCTGCCAGCGGAGCACGAGATCTGGGTTTGGAAACCTGTTTTCCGTTGGGTAGGGTGAGCAATTTGGGTGGGAAGATCTTATCATATATACTCATGCCGGTTCCTCCTGCTTTCCCTGATAGATGGAGTCCAGCACCGCCTGATCCACCTGATTGGCCGGGCCATCGTAAACGATCTCCCCGGCTCGGATACCAATTACCCGGGTGGCGTACTGGAGAGCCAACTCCACATGGTGGATGTTGATGAGTACCGTAATGTGCATATCCCGGTTGATTCGCTGGAAATCATCCATCACCTGTTTGGCGGTCACCGGGTCCAGAGAGGCCACCGGCTCATCCGCCAGGATAACCTGAGGATTCTGGGCCAGGGTGCGAGCCAGGGCTACCCGCTGCTGTTGGCCACCGGAGAGCTGATCCGCCCGGACAAAGGCTTTGTCCAGAATTCCCATCTGATCCAGGGCTTCCAGCGCCTTCATCTTTTCCTCCTTCGTGAAGATGCCAAAAGTTGCCCGCCACCAGGGCAGATCAGGGACAAAGGCGGTGAGCACATTCTTGATAACAGTGGTGCGGGTAATCAGGTTGAAGGACTGGAAAATCATGCCGATACGGCGGCGAAATTTCCGCAAGTTTTTTCCATGCAGGGTCATCACATCGGTGCCGTCCACCGTCAGCTGGCCCTGGGTAATATCGTGCATCCGATTGATGGTACGGATCAGGGTGGACTTGCCCGCGCCTGACAGGCCGATGATGGCTACAAACTCCCCTTGGTCAATGGTCAGGTTGATGTGCTTCAGGGCCTCGAATCCATTCGGATAACGCTTTTCTACTTCTTTGAATTCTATCATGATACTCTCCCTATCCCAAACGAGGGAGGAAAGCCTCGGCCTCCCTCCCTCATTTGTGGTTCATGTTTGATTGAGTTTAACCCGCGCTGTTCAGAGACTGGATCATCTCCTGAGCGGCCCGCTCAGAGTCGTAGTCCTCGGACTTCGCCCACTGATAGCCGTTGTGGCTGTAGATGGCGATGACCTCTTTGCCTTCCTCGGTATTGCCGATGTTGATGAAGGCCTGACCCAAAGCCTGCTTGAAATCATCGTCCATGATGGGCGAGGTCTTGCTGACACTGATGGTGTCATTGTAAATAGCGGGAGTGACGCCAACCACAGCGGTGTCATCCCAGATGCTGTTGGTCATGCCGTACTCGGTTGTCCACTCATCCTCATAGTCCCGGCGGGCGTCGGCATAGGTGCAGAGGATGTCCACCTGACCGGAGGCCAGACGGGCGAAGGCACTGCCGTAGGAGTCAGACTGCACCGCGTGGGGCAGGTCGGTGATATTCTTGTCGAAGTTCTCCTGGAGCCACAGAGAGGGGTAGATGTATCCGGCGGGAGAGGAGGAGTTGGCCACACTCCAGTTGGCACTGCTCACATCCTCCCAGGTGAGGGCCTCTCCGGCATTGACTTTTGCGGCCAGTTCCTTGCCCTTCTCAGAGGGACCGGCAATCATCAGGGCACGGTAGCTGGTGACCTGCTCAGTGGTAGGCTCGGTGGGGGCGTTGTCGTTCCAGTCCTTGGCATTATCGGAGTCAATGGACAGGCCGTCACGGGTGGCGGTCAGCAACACGTCGCAGCCGTCATCGTAGAGCACATAGGTGCCGCCGGGGATCAGGCCAACGTCGGCGGTACCGGCGGCCAGAGCCTCGCCTACCGCCTCATAGCTGGTGCCCACGGTGATGTCCACCTCGCCTACATCGTACCCAAGCGTCGCCAGTTCATCGGTGAGCATCTGCTTCAGGGGTTCGGTAGCGGTAATGATTTCCTCCGGTTCGCGGGACGGGACAAAAGCGATCCGCAAGGTATCGATTTTTTTGTTGCTGGTTTCAGAAGATGCCGTGGTACTTGTGCTGCTGTCTGTGGAACTTGTGCTGCTGGTGCTGCTGCTCTGGGACTCGCTGTTTTGGCCGCCGCAGCCAGCCAGCAGGCCAACACACAACACGCCAGCCAGCAGGAGAGAAAGTGCTTTCTTCATACTGTGATCCTCCTTGTTGTTTCTGCAAATGTTTCTGGGGCTACTATTGAATCTATCTGTTATAGAGGGAAAAACCTCTGATAACCACTTCAGTAAGTCAGGCCGTGTCGCCAATCTTCAGGTGAGTAGGCACCGTGACGGTTACCGCCTGGGAACGGCGTTGGCTGATCCGGCCAAAAAGCAGTTCCAGCGCGTTTTCCCACACATAGTCCGGGAACATCTCGAGGCAGGTGCCGGTGGGCCACTTGCTCTCCAAGGTTTGAATATCCTGATAGATGATGACCGCCACATCTTTCGGCACACGGACGCCCAGTTCTCGGAAAGCCTCCAGAGCGCCTTCAGCCACCTCATCGCTGCCCAACAGAACTGCTTCCGCCAAGGTATGCTCTTCCACGGCCTTCTTGGCCAGCGCATAGCCGCTTTCTCGGCTGATTTCCCCCACATGGAAGGTTCGGGGGTCGTACTGGCCGCGCTCCTCCAAGATGCGCCGGATGGCCGCCAGACGGTGGGTACCGATGCGGCCGTTGGCCCCGTCATAAATGCCGCCGATATATCCCAAGCCAGTGTACTGCTTCTGATCCAGCAGGTAGGACACCATCTGCTCCTGACCCCGGTCGAAGTCCACCTGCACCTGGTCGAACTCGTAGTTGTGTTGGTTGGAGTTCACAAAAACGATGGCGAAGGACAGGGAGCGTAGGAAGTCGATTTCCTTTTCACTGAACACCCCCAGGGCGATAACACCATCCACCTTTTGAGGCTCACCGAAAGTCAACCGAACAAAGGTTACCTCGTACTGGTCGGTCATCATCTGTACCAGACAGGACAGGGACGAGAGCCGTACATTGTGCCGGTCTGGGCGGATGATCCGCCAGTCCGCCACCCCAATGACCAGGTGCGTTTTATGCTCTGCCGCCTTTCTCTGGCGAGGAGATACATAGCCCAAGACGTGGGCCGCCTGAAAAATCCGGGCCCGCACCTCCGGTGAGACAGAGATGTTGTCATCTTTATTCAAAACCCGTGAGACCGCCGCAGTCGAGACCTGAGCGGCCTGGGCCACTTCCTTGATTGTCGCCATGAGGCTCCTCCTTTCGTATCGTTTCAAGCTCATTATATAGCGTTCTCTGTCGAAGTCAATGTATTTTACTAAAATTTTACTAAACTATGAACCGTTTATAACATGGAGTAGTCCTGCAATGCATCGTAAGGGCAAACGGCGGCACGACCAACATGGGCCGTGCCGCCTTTCGCGTTACCTTTCCTGCTCCTGCTTCCGTTTGCGGTTGGGCTGTGACACGATTTTTTGCTTTTGTCGTGCCAGTTGGCGGGCTGCGTATTCCTCCGCCGAATCGTTGGTCAAGCGCGTCTGTGCCTGTTTAGCGTCCATCCACCGCAGCGGTGAATATTTACTGCCAAACACCTGTTCCAACTTTTCGTTGGCGGCTACTTCATATCCGGGCCGGATGGCCTGCCGGGCCTCGTACAGTTCCACCGGGTCAAGATCGGCGGCCTGCGATTTTGCCTCGGCGTACTCATGCAGTGTGGATTCCAGATCAGCGGAATATTTCTGCTCCTGCTCGTCCAGTTTTTGCAGGTTAGATTCCAGCGCGGCGATGTCTTTGCGGAAGGTTTCGGCCCCGGCGTCCTCGGCATAGTCAAACTGCTGCAACAACAGCGCCTTTTCAGAGCGCAGTTCCTCCAAATCTTCGGTCAGCTCCGCAATCTTAGCGCCCAACTCTTTGTGCTTAAACACCTGCCACGCAGGCAGGGATTCTTTCTCGGCTTTCACAGTTTTGCGCTCCCTGCTTTTCTCCTTGATCTGCCGGGCCAAATTGGTGAACCGTGTCAGCTGGGGCTTGTACACAGTAAGGGCTTTCTGACAGCTGGCACGGCCTGCACGGATATGGGACAGCTGATAACAGAAAATTAAAATCCCGCTGCGTAATTTTTCCAGACGCTCCGCTACGGCGGGCACGGTGTGGGCAACCAAAGCGGCCAGCTTTTTGACCTCCGCTTTCAGTTCTCGCAGCAGGGCGTTGTCGGCCTTGATCTGCCGGTTCAGTTCGCAACGGTCAGAGATGATGCCGCGCCGCTCCAACGCCTGAGCTGCCACGCCCTCGTGGATGGTGGGCCGTTCCTCCAGGCCACGCTCGGCATGGCTGCGGTGGTCAATGCGTTCCGCATGACCGGCCAGCTCCAGACAGCGGTTCGCCGCCGTGGCCCACGCCTCGCGCCAGACAACCAGCTGTTCTTCGCTGTTCCACCGCGCAGAGATGGGATTCTGCCTGCCGTACCGGGTGCTTTTTGGGTGTTTGTCCACACGAACATGGCCATGCGCATGGGCTGCGGATGGAGCCATATACACCTTCCTTTTGCCAACTTTGTAGGGGTACTGCTTCTCCCAGCCCTCAGCCTGTGCGGTTTTGAACTCGGCTGCGGTAAAGCCGCGTTCATCGCCGTCCTTGACGCAGAGATATTCTTTTTCAGTCTTGTACTGCCATGCGCCCGACTCCGTCAGAGGACGCACCGTCAGCAGGATGTGGGCGTGGGGATTGTGGCCGTCGGTGTCGTGGATCGCAACGTCAGCGCACATACCTTCATCCACGAACTGCTCCCGGATAAAATCTTGCAAAAGCTCAATCTGCTGCTGCCGTGATAGCTCGATGGGCAGCGCGGCGACAAATTCCCGCGCCAGACGGCTGTCCTTGGTTTTCTCCGCTTCTTCCACGGCGTTCCAGAGTTTTTCCCTGTCCTGCCATTCCGGGGGAGCCATTGGCGGCAGGAACACCGCCTGCCAGGCAAGGCCCTGTTTGCGGGTGTAGTCATGCTGTACCCCGTCATACTCGTTGAGCATCCGGGAACAGCTCAGATAGGCCGCAGCAGCCACAGCGGAGCGTCCGGCTCCACGGCTGACCATCTTGGCCTCCAAATGATAAATTGCCATAAATCACCTTGTCCTTTCTGAAAGGGGTGCCCCGAAACAGGGCACCCTTGTTTTCGCTCAGTACGTCGTGAAATGCGACGTACCACCAGCAGGGGCGGAACGATTTGTTCCACCCCTGTATCTGTGTCAAGCTGCCGGTGGCAGGTTGACACAGGCAGGCGGCGGGATGGGGTGGCAATATACCACCCCATGAACAGGGGCTTCCAAAACGGAAACCCCTGCGCCGACTGCATGGGCAAGGCTGGCAGTTTGGCAGAAATGCAGCCTTGTCCAGCAGCTCCCGCAGGAGCCGCAATCCCCCTCGGAGAGCGCACGTGCCCGACCAACGGAAGGGCTACCACCGCCTGCTTTAGCAGGTGGTGAGTAAGTGCGCCCTTCGGGATAAAAAAGAGGAAGGCCCCCGGTTTCCCGGAGACCTCCCAGCCGTTTTCAATCGTGTGCTGCCAGCTTTCGCCGCAGGTATTCTTCCAGATTGTCAAGCCCTACCGCCTGTACTTCCGGCAGCACTTTTTCCAGCACAGCACCCTCCTGAATGAGCCGCCTTGTCCGGGCTTTTCGCTCCTTCACCCGGTTCCGTGCCTGGGCTTCCTCCAAGCGGTGCTTTGCCTGCAACAGTTTCTTTTCTTCACTTGTCATAGTTTTACCTCCGTTTCTGCCAGATCAGGTCATAGCCCAGCACATCGGCCAGCTGCATGACCTCCTTATAGCGAATAGATTCCCGCTGGAGCTTGGCGGACAGATTGGAAACACTATCCGACCAGCCGTATTCCTCATGGAGCCTGTCAACCAGCTCCTGCATGGTATATCCGGCCCGGACGATCTGTGCCTTAATCTCGTTGCGTACCGTCATCATCAAAAATCCTCCTAAATTTACTTGATAAAAAAGCGAAGCCGGTACGCCCTCTGGCATAACCGCTTCGCTGTATGGTGAAAAATCTCCTTGTCACCAAATCCGTTCAGAATTGTCGGTGTGATGTCCTGCCCATAAGCTGCACCTTCCGACTTTTCCGTTCTGTGTGACTTGGCTTGAAACCGTGCATTTTCCCATGATTCCATGCACCCGGTTCACCGGGGCGAGAAACACGGTTTCGCAAAATGATTTCTTCCAATAGGCAAATACTTTTCGATTTCCACTTGCCTTGATTTAACATGGGGATTTGACCAGTGATTCTGACTGACATAGCCGCTGAATTGCTATAAAAGGGAGAACAACGGTCAATCAAAGTGTACGTACGTACAGCGTCCTCACAAACTCCACATCCTTCGCTTCCGGCTAAAGCCGAAAGCTCACTCGTTCCGCTGCTCGTCCTTTCCCCAACGGAACCGCTTTACAGGGTTCCGCTGGGGGCCCCAGTATTAACGCCGCCATTCCTCCGGCACATCTTCCGGTACGTACGTACGCATCGAATCACCGGAAAACACTGATATATGATTTCTCACTAATACCTCAATTCCCAGAAATCCACGCACCCGCCGTCCGGCTGCGTTGGTCACATTGTTGCAGTATTCCAGATTGTAGCGGCTCTGGCAGGCGATCAGGGCTTCGCTGAAGCTGCGGGGTTTCAGGGCAGGCAGGTTGTTTTCGGTACAATAAATCTGGTATGCCTCATACAGCTCTTTGGAGCTGGCAGATAGATCGACTTTCAGGCGAACATATCCGTCAGAATCCAGAAAATCATAGACATTGTTATTGTCCCGTTTGACTGCTTCCCGGTTTTCTCTGGTGCGGTCACTTTCGGTGAACTTGAAGTTGTTTGCGGCCAGCCGCTGCAATCCCTCAAAAGCCCAGAGCAGGATGCCCTCCACCTCGGCTTTCATCTTCTCGGCAAGGTCGGGATCATCCATACGGCCAGCAGGCTTTTCTTTTGTAGTCAACACCAGCTGGCGGCGGTAAAATCCGTCGCTCCGGTCAAACAGCGCCTGCAAATCTCCGTTGGAGAAGGCCAGCAGCCGGGCGCACATCCATCCCTGATAGCTCTGCTTGCCCTTGCGCTCCAAATCCATCTTGCCCTGGGCGGTCACGATGGACTTTACATAGTTGGTTTGTCGCAAGGCTTCCATTCGCATATCGTCATCCACGCACAGGAGGATATGCTCCAAATCGGCACGAGCAAACCGGTTCTCCGATATTTTCCCGATGCTGCCGTCCTTCATGTTGGAACCGAACAAAGTTCCCAGCACAGCGCCGATCTGTGACTTGCCTTCGCCGCCGCTGCCCTTAATGACCATCATCCGCTGCCCCTTATTGCTGGGAATCAGGCAGTAGCCGATATATTCCTGCAAGGTGGGGATGTCCTCCGGGTAGAGCAGGCCATCCAGAAATTGCAGCCAGAGAACAGGTTTCGGGGCGTTGGGCTTGTAGGACACGGGGAAACGATTGCGGACAATTTTTGGCTTTCCCTCCACAAAGGTCCCGTCCAGAAAAAGTGTCCCGTTGGAAAGATGAATCCGGTCCGGCTCTGGGGGAAAATCCTCCACCAGCGCCGCCAGTTTCATCAGCTCCACAATGTTGCTGATTTTACGGGGAATGTTGCTGACCGCACAGCATTTCAGCTCCTCAAAAATCTCTCCCCGCAGGGGCAGTTCGTTTGTCACACGGCCTTCTGGCGTGAAAAAAGCCCCGTTTGTGAAGATGATCTTGTGCGTCTGCAAGAACTCCTCACAAAACAGGGCTTCGTTGATGCTTTTTCCATCAAACCAGATGGGCATCCCGTCAAGCTGCGCTTTGTTTTTCATGGGCACCGTCCTCCTTTTTCAGCCTGTCCAGCCGTTCCTCCAAACCGGCAATCAGGCCATCCTTGTTCAGCATTTCCACGATTTTCACCCGATGTTCCAGTTCGGCGGCAATGAGCAAATCCGCCAGATACTCCACATAGTCCAGCATCTGGCAGGCTTCCACAAACCGGTCATCCAGAACATCTTCCGGTGTCTTGGGTGCGTACTGCACCTTCCAGCTTTCCAGAAGATGCAGATAATCACACAGCACCCGCAGGCAATGTACTTCCTCCTGCCGGTATGCTTTCAGCTGAGGACGCTCCGGTTTTGGTAAGGCGATTGCCGCCGGGGGCTTGTCCGGGTCAATCCCGAAATCCTGTGCCAGCTTCTGCGCTGCTTCGTAACTGTTCAGGCCAAACAGCCTTGCCACAAGGTCGATCACATCGCCGGTGGCTCCGCAGCCGAAGCAGTAAAAATATCGTTCATTCAGCTTCATGCTGGGGTGTCGGTCCTCATGGAACGGACAGCTGCACATCCCGTTTCGGTTGACTTGCAGCCCATAGTGTTCCGCCGCATCCGGCACACAAAAATTCTGTTTTACCAGTTCAAAGAGTGTCATGAAAATCCCTCCGTTTCAGGGCATAAAAAAAGCGGCCTGCCCGGTTCGTTGGGGCAGGCCGCAGTCTTTATGCAGTTTGTGATGTTTCCGTTTCTTTGGCTTTCCGCTTTTCCTGCCGGTAGAACTTCTCCCGGCAGGCGGGTTTGCAGAATTTAGCGTTGGGGCGGACAGACTGGAACGGCTCTCCGCAGCACTGGCACACCAGCTGGTACGGTTCACCCGGAACGATCAGCCCCTCGGCAATCTTCTGTTTGCGCTCCTTCTGGCGCAGATATTTTTCATGGTCACGGATGCGCTTCTGGCGACGCTTTTCCTCCGCAGCCAGTTCTTCCTCGGTGGGTTCAGGCATAGGCACTTCAAACTTCCCGATAAAGTTCAGGTAAATCTCGATTTCCTGAACCCGTTCCCCGGTGCTTCTGTCCGGGGCATGGACCAGAATCTTCTCCACAAATTCATGGATCATAGGGGCGGTCAGCTCGGTGAAATCTGTATATTTCTGTGCCAGCGCCAGAAAGTGGCTGGCACGGTCCGTGTCCTCATGAAACTGGTCCAGCTGTGCCTGCTCGGAGGCAAGCAGCTGTTCCAGCTCCGCCTGTTCCTTCTCATATTCGGCACAAAGCAGCTCGAACCGTTTTTCTTCCAGTTTGCCCATGGCATAGGTTTCATACAGCTTTTTAATCAGCACATCCAGCTCGGCGCTGCGTTTGCGCTCTTTGGCGACCTTGCGTTTCAGCTCCTTGGCCGCTTCCTGCTGGCGAACCTGTGAAATGCTGCGAACTTTCTGAATAAATTCCTCCTTGTTCTGGATGGCATAGCTGGCGGTGGTGCGGATTGTTTCCAGAATCAGGGCGTTCAGGGCTTTGGTGCTGACGGTGTGGGAAAAACACATCTGGGTTTCACGCTCAAAGGTCAGGGTGTAGGTGGAGCAGTTATAGAAGTCGGTTCCATACTCCCGCCCGTCCTTTTTGCGCTTGCCCCGGTGGTTATACATCTTGGCTCCGCAGTCGGCGCAGAACACAAGGCCGGTCAGGGGATTGGCGACGCCGGTGGTATCTGTCCGGCGCACCGTCCGCTTCACCTGCTGAGCCAGCTGCCAGGTTTCCGGGTCAACAATGGCCTCGTGGGTGTTCTCAAAAATCAGCCAGTCGGACGGGTCATTTTTTACCCGCTTATCCCGGTAGGACTTTTTGGAGGAACGGAAATTGACGGTGTGCCCCATATACTCCGGCTTGGTCAGCATAGAACTGACCGTGAAGCCGTACCAGTCATAGGGGCGGCTGGTGTCCACGGTGTTCTTCCGGCTGCCTCTGCCGTTGCGGGCCAGATAATAGGCGGGGCACTCCACCTTTTCCTGTGTGAGTATCTTGGCGATCTCATGGGGGCCGTGCCCCTCCACCGCAAGCCGGAAAATTCGCCGCACCACAGTGGCAGCTTCCTCGTCCACCAGCCAGTGGTCCTTGTCCTCCGGGTCTTTTTTGTAGCCATAGATGGCGTTGTTGGTGGTGGGCTTGCCCGCCTTGCCCTTGACACGGTATGCTGCCGAAACCTTTTTGGACTGGTCACGCAGATACCACTCGTTCATGATGTTCAAAAAGGGAGCAAACTCTCCGCTTTCCTGTTCATCGCTGTCGATATTATTGGCGACAGCAACAAAATGAACCCCATACTGCCGGAACATTACCTCGGTGTAAAAGCCGGTTTGCAGGTAGTTTCTGCCGATCCGACTTAGGTCCTTACACAGCAGATGGGCCACCTTTCCCGCCTCAATGTCCGCCACAAGGCGCCTCCATGCGGGACGGTCAAAGTTGCCGCCGGACCACCCATCGTCTGTGTAGTGGACGATATTGGTGTAGCCCCGCTGTGCTGCATAGCTTTCGAGATAACGTTTCTGGTTCAGAATGGAGTTCGAGTCGCCCGTGAGGTCATCGTCACGGGACAGGCGCTCATAGAGCGCAGTGATTTTTTCTTCCGTCTGTCTGTTTGCCATATCAGGCGCTCCTTTCAGACGGACGGCTCATTTGTGGCAGTTCCATTATACCACATTCCGGCTGGTTTGCCAGCCCGTCATTGCGGATCAGCCGCAGAATTTTATCTTCCATCGTTTCCTCGGCGGTTTCGCTGAGGTAGACACGAACTTTATAGGTGGTGTTGCCAATGTGCCGGGTCAGAAACACGGCGTTTTTATCTGCCATAGAACCTCTCTTTCTTGCGCTTTCGGCGCATCCGGTGTATACTGTTGTTATGGTTCCGTTGTTTGTAACCTGCGATTGTGTTACTTCTTTTTTATGTCAAGCCTGAACATGGCGAAAGCCCCCTTTCTCCTGTGTGAACGAGCAAATGTAATCTAAGTAACTTGTTTTCAGATTACTCTTTCACTAATAGGAGAAATCCGGGGTGCAAAACGGAACCATTTTTGAAAAATCGCAAAATATTTTTTGAAAAGAGGTGGGGTCATGGCGTATCTGTCTGATGACGAGCTTCTGGATACCGAGGGTGGCTTCACCGGATGGGACGATGGGACAGGCACTGGTGCGGCGGAGGAAACGCTGGAACAGGCGCTTGCGGAAGAACGTCTGGCCGAGCTGGAAAATGAGCTGGAGCAGGACGAGCATCCCATTGACTATGAAGCGGAGCTGGAGGACGAGGAAGAAGAAGCCGCCCCGGTCAGCGATAAGCGGCTGAAACGGGAGATGCGGGCCGAGGCCATACGGCGGCTGGAGGAAGCCGCCCGCACGGAGAAGGATTTCCGGGTCGTGGTGGAGGAATGGAACAAGCTGGACCGGAACCGGGAGCGCCGGGAACGGGACCACGAAAACCTCCGTGGTGATGTGCCGCTGGAATATCAGGCAGTGCCGGAACCCAAACTTATTCCCCGCTGGATGAACAATCCCGCATACCGGCAGCTGATGGCCGGAAACTTTCTGGACATCCTGTTTGACTGCCCCTATGAGATGCACAATCTGACCGCTGACACCTTTATATCCCGAATGGTGGAGGAATTAAGCGAGGAACATAAGGAAGTTCTGTATTTCCTCTCTTTGAGGCTGTACAGCACCACCCGTCTTGCCGCTGTCCGTGGGCAGTCTGACCGCAACATCCGCAAGCTGCGGAAAACTATCCACAAAAAATTGCAGCGCCAGATGTATGACCATCTGTGCGGTAAGCAGGAGCATGGCGGCAGCCTGACCTTGCGGGAACGCCAGTTTTTGGAGGAATACTCGAAAATCGCAAGAAAACAGGGCAAGGACGCCGTGATCCGGCGGGAGAACAAGACCAAGCGCAGAAAAAAGAAAAACCGCCCCTGATAATTGGGACGATTAAGGAGAAAGGGCGTGTATGATGAAAAATTTATTTGAACAGTCCCGTTCCCATTGGGTGCGGTACGATCACTACGAGCTGAAAACAGCGGAAGATGGCAAGCGGTACATCACCCCCGGCAAGAGCGCAAAGCCGGATGTCTACAATCCGCTGAAAGAGGTCCCCAACATTGTGCTGGATGCGCTGAATGTGGGGATGCTGATGATGGGGCGCAAGCCGGAAGCAGAAGTGGAAAAGGCGGTAATGGAGTTTGTCACCCGGTACGGCCTGCTGGGGCTGATGACCGCCCTGCCCACCACGCCGTCCTTTATGGACTATGAGGCGGTGTACCTGCCGAAAAACCACTTTATCAAGGAAGAAACCATGGAGACAGACAAATATCTGTCCCTGTTTTATCCCTTTGACCAGCTGGACTTGGTGAAAAAGGGCATTGAATCCACATGGAATGTGTCCGGTGACCGGACGATGGTTGCCCTGACCATGACCTTCATGGACGAGCCGATGGCGAAGAACATGAGCTTCCAGCGGGAATATGCGGAACCCTATGACTGGGTTGCCCAGCAGTTCAAGGACTGGGCCTTTACGCTGACCACGGCCATTTTATACTACAATGATTATGATTCCATCGACGAGGACGCACGGGGGCTGTATCGCAAGGCTATGGCTGCGTTCGGTGGGATCGCCCCCAGCTACCACATCGAGCTGCTGGATAAGCCCACTATTTATTGGGACTTTCACTCCCTGCTGCTGGGCATCCAGATGATGTTCAGCTTCATGCTGGTGGACGGGGATCAGCCCCTGCGCCTGTGCAAGCACTGCCAGAAGGTGTTCCTGGGCAGCCGGTCCAACGCCGCCTTTTGCAGCCCACGGTGCAAGAACCAGTACAATGTCTACAAGAGCCGGGGAAAGAACCGGACGGATGGAGGTGACGAGGAATGAGTGAGGAACAGGGACTGACCCCGTATGAAACCAGAGAAATCCTCTTTTACAAGACCGAAAACGGAGAAGTGCGGGTGGAAATCCTGCTCTTTCAGGAAAATCTCTGGCTGACACAGGCAAAAATGGCAGAGCTGTTCGAGGTACAGAAAGCGGCCATTTCCAAGCATCTGAAAAACATTTTTGAATCCGGCGAACTGAGCGAGGATTCAGTTGTTTCCAAAATGGAAACAACTGCGGCGGACGGGAAACGGTATCAGACCAACTATTACAATCTGGACGCCATTATCGCTGTGGGGTATCGTGTGAACTCCAAAAAGGCGACCATGTTCCGCATTTGGGCGAACAGGGTGTTGAAAGAGTTCATCATCAAGGGCTATGTGATGGATGACGCACGGTTGCGAGAGCCGGAGAACTTTTTCGGCAAAGATTATTTCGAGGAACAGCTGGAGCGTATCCGGGACATCCGGGCCAGCGAGAGAAGATTTTACCAGAAAATCACGGACATCTATTCCCAGTGCAGCGCCGACTACGATGTGGAAAGCCCCATCACAAAGGAGTTTTTCGCAACGGTGCAGAATAAGCTCCACTATGCGGTCACCCACCATACAGCTGCCGAGATCGTATATGGCCGTGCCGACAGCACCAAGCCCAATATGGGCCTGACCACATGGAAAAACGCCCCCAAAGGCCGCATCCGCAAATCCGATGTCACCGTTGCCAAAAACTATCTGAACGAAACAGAAATGCGGAACCTGAACGAAATTGTCACCATGTACCTTGACTATGCGGAACGGCAGGCCCGCCGGGGAAATGTCATGTATATGGCCGATTGGGTCAAGCGGCTTGACGCATTTTTACAGTTCAACGAGGAAGATATTCTGCATGATAAAGGCAAGGTGACCGCTGCCATTGCCAAAGCCTTTGCCGAGAAAGAGTTTGAAAAGTTCCGGGTATTGCAGGATCGGACCTATCAGAGCGACTTTGACCGACTGGTTGCGGAAACTTCGGATGATCTGACAGAATAACCATATATACAGAAAGCCCACGCCACCGGTTCTCTTTCCGGCTGCGTGGGCTTTTTCGGCCATCGCTTATTTCTTGTTTTGCAGCTGTTCATGGGCTTCCTGCTGGACGATCAGCCCCGCCGAAAAGCCATACTTGAAGTGGCTCTCACTTTCCTCGCACTGAGCGATAGCGTTCTGCGCCCGGAGTTCCTCCACCAGAGCATAGTCCTCTTTGCTGAGCCGCTGGGATAACTGCTCCATCAACGCCGCACAGGTTTGGATCGCCTTGCGGTATTCCGGGGACGTGGGAACAACGGTTTCACAGGGATAAAACTCCCCGTTATACATGGCTTCCAAAATCATTGCGTTCCCTCCCTCAACAGTAGACCAACTCCGCCAGGACGATTTCCTCGGCCCTGTTGTGGATGGAGTTCATGGAGCGCACCCATGCCATCTGGTCGGCAGTTTTCAGGGTTTCCGTGACACCCTCTTGCTGCATCATGGCTTTTTCAATGATTTCCAGTCGCTCCCGACAGGCGATGTCGATTTCCTCCAAGTGGGGAAACAACTTTTCAGTGACAATGAGATCGGTATACAGAATGGGCCGGTGTTCTTTTAAGTAGGCACGGCGCAACCGGCCATATTTCCCGATATGGTACTCTTTGGTGTCCGATAACACAAGGTTGGGAATGAGATAGTCGCCGCATTTGGTGTAAGTCAGTTCCATACAAGGCTCCTTTCGTGGGAATGTGGTTGACAGTTACGGTAGGTTTGAGGGCATCCCTCCTTTATCATAACTGTCTTTTCATTCGCCACAAATGAGCCGCCAGTCATGATGTAATGTTTTTTGGTGTAATCCACCCTCTATACATTACATCATGATTGGTAATGGAGTTCGACTCCATATCCTTCTTGTCATCGTCCACCGACAGGCGGCAGTAAAGGGCGGTGATCTTTTCTTTTTCCTGCCCGTTTGATTTGTTTTGCGTTGTCATTGATTCTTCAGTCTCCTTTCTGACAACCGGGCATTGCAGGGTAATGCCAGTATACCGTGCAGTGCCCGCATTGTCGAATGTGCAGGGTTAAATATTTTGCAGCTCCAGAAGCAAATCTCGGAACTGTCGCAAGGCAGTTTCTTTGCCCGCTGTATTGAAATGGGTGGTAACCTCATAGACCGTGCCGCCGATCTGCATGGAAAAGGAATCGTTATCAGGCGAGCGAAAATAGGGAACGAAACTTCCCAAAGGAATTATTTTATCGCCCATTTACCGTTCCTCCCTTGCGTTTCGTTCTCTCTGCCGCTGCCATTTTTCCAGCAGTTTGAGGATAGTATTCTGCATATCCTTGCCCGTATAGCTTTTGGGAAAATACTTCTGTATCTCCTCTTTGGGAAAGCGAATCTGCTCCTTTTGGTTGGCTTTCTCCTCGCTCATCACGGCAAAAATAACATCAGCAGTGAGCCTGCCTTGACGGGAAAAGCCCCGGAGCCTTTGCGCCTGTGAAAGAGACGGCGTAGCGTCCGCATATTCGATTTCGTTCAGCAAAGTCTGCTGTTCTTCATTAGTTAAGTACGATAATTCCACTGCCGGGGTGAGAGCGATCCTGCCCTCGTCTACCATCTCAAGCAATTCGGGAATCAAGTAAGTCAAACGGATATACCGGTGCAAAGTATCCTTGCCGATACCGAATTCATTTGCGATTCTTTCATCACTTCGATACTTTGTCGCAACCTGCGACAAAGTTAAATCGGTACGCTGACCTTGTTTCCGGATTGCTTCCCATTTCATTTTGTAGGCGAATGCACGCTCGCTGGGCAAAATATTGTTCCTGTGTAGGTTGGCATCTACCATCATGGAAACCGCCTGCTCGTCGCTTAGATTGCGGACGATAACAGGTATCTTTTCCATACCAAGTTCTTTGCAAATCTCCATTCTCCTGTGTCCTGATATGACCTCGTATTCACTTTCCGAAAGAGGACGGACGATCAGCGGCTCGATTGTACCTTGTGCCTTTATGCTCTTTAAAAGCTGTTCCTTTTCCTCTCCGTCTCTTAACTTGAACGGGTGATTCCGAAAGGGAACCAGATGTTTTAAATCCAGATATTCAATCGTTTCTTTTTCTTTCATGTTATGAAACCTCCATCGTTTTTTTCTTTTTTCGGGTAGTAAGTATTCTTACTCGATTCGTCTTAATAGCTTCTGATCTTCGGAGCTTTAGAAGTCCGAAAACCGGAAATCAGAACTTTTTCAAGTAGATGATGTTCGGCTTTCCCTGTCCCTGACGCTTGCGGAGGATCAGGTCAGCCTGTTCCAGTTCCGAGAACAGCCTGCATATCTTTTCGTGCCCGAAGCGCAGCTTTTCCTGCGCCTCTTTGACGGTAAAGAACTGGTAGATGCGCCCACGCTTGTCCGTCCAGCCGTTTTTGGCGGAAAGGTGCATCCGGTCGAGCAGCAGGCCATAGAGCATTTTGGCGTCGGTGGAAACCGGCTTGTATTTTTCCTCTGTGAACAAAGCCTTGGGGACTTTGTAGAAGACATAGCTTTCCGCTTCGGACAATTTGAAATACGGATTCAGAAACTCACCTTCTTTCTGTCACGGTTTTAAACCGTGATTTTGTATGTTCGGGTATTACGGTATTTCATCCGGCATTTTCACTTGGAAAAAGCCTTGATTTCTGCGGCTTTGCGGCTTCCAAAAGCGTGACATAGACACTCTGTTTTCATTCGCTCTAAGCAGCAGAATATTCCTTTCTTAAATTTCCGCCCTATCGGAGCGAGCAGACTGTTTATACTCCTACAGTCGCAAAACAGTATCTCTCGTCAGGACTCCGTCCTGAAACCTGCTTGAGACTGCACTGCCCGTTTCCTGCGCTGGCGCTCGGCAGCTTTCTTCCGCTTTTGGACGGCAGCACAGTTCGGGCAGTAGCGCTGGTTTTTTGCCCTTGGTACGAAATACGACTTGCAGATTTGGCATCTCTTTTGACGGCTTGGCTGCATGATCTCGGCAAACAGCTCCCTGTCTGCGGGAAGGACTGCATTTTTGAAATAATTGCAGTAGATTCCATACCGGCTGATGCACTGCACACAGGCGTGCTCCTCGCCGTCATCCAGCAGCAGGCAGTTGCCGTCTACATAGTTGCAACAGAGCTTTCTGACAAGGGTGTTGATCCGCTTTGACTGCTTTAGCGTGATTTTTATGACCATGATTTTCACCTCCTTTGTGCGTTTCTTGGAATTTAATTATTCTGTCGTTTTCTCCGAATCCCGTTTTTCTGTTCCTGGCCCTGTCAGACGGCGTCGCAAAGTCATATCCCATTCGGATTGTTATTCAATTTTCAAAGTACAATGAAAAGGTCTTTCACTTATTCCCACTGGGTGAACTCAAATTCCAACCCTAAACGGGAAAATATTTGCGAATTAAAAAGACCCCTTCACTCATTTGGACAAAGGGTGCCGAAATGCACACCCATTTTGGGGCTTCTCCAAAAAACTTTTTGAGAAAATTTATCCCTTCACTTGTTCCCACTGGGAAGTACCAAATTATCGGGTGTTTCTGAAAAATTTTTATCTGGTAAAAAGCCCTCTCACTTATTTGGAATTGCAAAGCCAAATGACACCCTATTTCACAGAAAAAATGAGAAAATGTTTTTTTCGATTGTGGGTGCTTTATTTTTGCTTCCCTCAAAAAGTTTCCTCACTTATTCCCACTGAGAACAGCAAAATGCATACCCTGAATCGCAAAAAAATTTTTTATCCCTTCACTTATTTGGAATTAAGAGGTCAAAACGCACCCTGTTTTCACGAAAAATGGCAAAAAAATTTGCCCGCCAATATAGGCGGGCACACTTTCGATACAAAAAATATAATTAGCCTTCTTAAACACAGCGAACGCATACATATTGGTTGAATAATTTGTCAAAAAGTGTTATAATAAGGTATCACATTATGGATTTTACCGTTTATCGGGAGGTTATATGCTATGGCAATCAGCTATAAAAAGTTATGGAAACTACTGATAGATAAAGACATGAAGAAAAAAGATCTGGAACAGGCGGCGGGAATCAGCCATTACACCATTGGAAAATTGAACCGTGGCGACAATGTTACTACTGAGGTGCTGGCAAAAATCTGCATTGCGCTTGGTTGTACGATGGATGATATCATGGAGATCATTCCGGATCATACGGATAAGATAACGGAGGAATAACAATGGCACGGACAGCAAAACCGAAAAAAGAAGTATCTATGGAGGAAGCGCTCTGGAAAAGTGCGGACAAGCTTCGTGGCTCGGTAGAGCCTGCGGAGTATAAACATGTTGTCTTGAGCCTGTTTTTTCTGAAATTTGCCGGTGATAAATTTGACGCTCAGAGACAAATGATTGCAAAGCAATACGGCGAGAAATTTGTGGACACGGTGGCGTTCTACACGAAGGACAATGTTTTCTATCTGCCGCCGGAAAGCCGCTGGTCATACATCATGGAAAACGCCAAGCAGGACGATATCGCCCTAAAAATAGATACTGCTCTTTATACGATTGAGAAAAATAACCCGGCGCTGAAAGGCGCTCTGCCGGACAACTATTATTCCCGCTTGCAGCTCGACACGGCAAAGCTGGCTTCCCTGTTGGACGAAATCAACCGTATCAACACCGACGACAAAGAGAATGACATCATTGGGCGCATCTATGAATACTTTCTCAGCAAATTTGCCCTTGCGGAAGGAAAAGGCAAGGGAGAATTCTACACGCCCAAATGTATTGTCAACCTGATCGCCGAAATGCTGGAGCCTTATGACGGTATCCTCTATGACCCGTGCTGCGGTTCCGGCGGTATGTTTGTACAGTCCATGAAGTTTGTGGAAGCACATCATGGGAACAAAAAGCAGGTTTCCATCTACGGGCAGGAATATACCAATACCACTTTCAAACTGTGCAAGATGAATCTTGCCATCCGTGGAATTTCCGCAAACCTTGGTGAGACGGCAGCGAATACCTTTGCCAACGACCAGCACAAGGATTTGAAAGCCGATTATATTATGGCGAACCCGCCCTTTAATCAAAAAGCATGGAGAGCGGAAAACGAATTGATCGACGATCCTAGATGGGACGGCTATGAGGTGCCGCCTACCAGCAATGCAAATTACGGCTGGATTTTACATATCGTTTCCAAGCTTTCGCAGAATGGTGCGGCAGGCTTTCTGCTTGCAAACGGCGCCCTGTCCGACGACGGAACTGAGCTGAAAATCAGACAACAGCTTATTGAAAACAATCTCGTGGAAGCGATTATCATTCTGCCGAGAAACTTGTTTTATACAACTGACATCAGCGTCACGCTTTGGATACTGAACAAAAATAAAAAAGCCCGTGTTGTAGAGCAGAACGGGCAGCTTAAGCGTTACCGTGACAGAGAGCGGGAAATTCTCTTTATGGATCTGCGGCAGATGGGCAGTCCCTACGAGAAAAAATACATTGAACTGACGGAGGAAGATCGGGCGAAGGTCACTTCGGTCTATCACAACTGGCAGCAGGAGGGCTATGAGGAAACCTACGAGAATATTCCGGAATTTTGCTATTCCGCTTCTTTTGAGGAAGTCGCAGAAAAAGGCTTTACCCTCGTGCCCAGCCGATATATCGAGTTTGTCAACCGTGATGAGAATATCGACTTTGATACGAAGATGAAAACACTTCAGGCTGAGCTGAAAGAACTGCTTGTGCAGGAAGAACATTCGAAAGCTGATCTGCTGGCAGTGTTTAAGGAGTTAGGGTATGAAATCGAATTATAAGAAACTTGGACAGTATATCCGACAAGTTGATGTTCGTAATACGGAAGGCAAAGAGGAAAACCTTTTAGGTGTTTCTGTTCAGAAACAATTCATCCCTTCTATTGCGAATACTGTTGGTACAGATTTTACCAAGTACAAGGTCGTAAGAAAAGGACAGTTTACATACATTCCAGATACTTCCCGCAGAGGAGATAAGATAGGAATTGCCTTGCTGGAAGATTATGACGAAGGTTTGGTGAGCAATGTTTACACAGTTTTTGAGGTTATTGATGAAAATCAACTTATGCCTGAATATCTCATGCTGTGGTTCAGCAGACCGGAGTTTGACAGGTACGCCCGTTTCAAATCTCATGGAAGCGTCCGAGAAGTTATGGATTGGGATGAAATGTGCAAGGTAGAACTTCCTGTTCCCTCTATCGAGGAGCAGAGAAGTATCGTCAAAGCCTACAAGGCAATCACCGACAGAATCGCTTTGAAGAAACGGATAAATGATAATTTAGAAGCAACAGCTCAAGCTTGGTTTACATCTTGGTTTGTTGATTATGAGCCTTTCCCGCACTCTTATGATGAAGATGGAAAACCTTTACCCCCTGATGATTGGGAAAACGGTATTCTTGATAGTTGTATTGACTTTTATAACGGCTATGCGTTCAAAAGCGATGACCTTCTTGATGAACCTATTCCGGAAAGTTTTGATGTTTTCAAAATGGGAAATATCAAAAAAGGCGGAGGACTCAATTATGAAGGAACCAAAAGTTGGATAGAGCGTGAATTTTGCAAAGGTTTGGAACGCTTCATTCTTATTCGTGGTGACATACTTATGGCAATGACCGATATGAAAGAAAATGTTGCACTTCTCGGTCATACGGCTCTTATGGATATAGATGATAAATATATCGTAAATCAGAGAGTTGGACTATTACGACCAAATGGTTTTATGGGAATAAGCCCATATCAGGTATATCTGCTAACAAATAACGCAACTTTCCTCAGAGAATTAAGACGACACGCACATATAGGCGTTCAAGTTAATCTCTCCAAAGAGGACATTGTCAATTCAAGAGTTGTGTATGCCCCAAAGAAAATCAATCAGGCATTTGCTACTAAGGTAAAGCCATTATTTGATTGTATTTCCAATAATAATGCTGAAATATTGAAGCTAACTGAGATTGCGTCGCAAATTCAGTCACAATTAAGCCGCTAAATTATCATTTATCTGCTGTTTCAAGGCAATTCTGCCAGTAATGGT
>OJAG01000399.1_pt1 | contig 35113 bp, 36 predicted proteins | sample 1589021 | NCBI WGS metagenome assembly OJAG01 (sample SAMN03283264) | human gut metagenome | biome: human-associated habitat; material: feces | host: Homo sapiens | place: USA | collected 2013 | reverse complement strand
TCAGATAGCCGACTGCCTTATCCAGAAATCCGAACCGCTTCATGGAACCGCCGCCAACAACTACAATTGCTTTTTTGCCAGTCAGCGTTTTTAATGTTTCCAAAGAACCTGTGCCATGATACAAATCTCTTGGCAATGTAAATCTACCCATGATACAAATACCTCCAGTGTACACGAGTTTCCGGAGCATTTCCCAGCAAACTCTTTTGACAATATTCTTTCTGGAAATACATGTTGCTGCAATCGTGCACCGCTACATGATTTCCAATTTCAAACAGCACTGCACAAAGCTTGTACGTAAGATGCATTTGGTAAATTGCGTGCAAAATCGACAAATAAACCTTGTGCTGTACTGCCTTTATTATAATCCTTTTGGGTAAGAATGTAAATAGGTAGTATTGTAAACTATTTATGAATCCGTCAAGATACCGCTATCGAGCGATACTGCAATGGGGAATACCCTGTCTGCCTGCGAAACACCCGATTGAAATAGCTAACATTTTCATACCCACAAGAAAAAGCAATTTCTAAAACAGTTTCATCAGTTTCCAGTAACAATGCCTGTGCCTTTTCAATTCGGACAGCGTTTAAATATGCCGTAAAGTTTTGACCTGTAGCAATGCGAAAATAGCGGGAAAAATATTTTTCAGACATATGAAACTGCTCTGCCATAACTGTAATGGTCAAAGGAGCAGCATAATGCCTCTGAATAAAATGCAACATTTCTTTCAAGCGTTTGCTTTTTTCACTGGGGGAATGCTGCACCGAAACAATCTGATGTTGGCAGAGCATTTGTGCAATTATTTGCAAAAGCTGTGCCTTTACCATAAGTTCATACCCAACACTTTTTTGCTCCGCGGCAATTTGAATCTGATACAAGGTTTCACGCAGAAAATATTTTTCAGTTTCATTGGTAACTTGTACCGGAAACCGCAGTACCCCTTGTACAATTTGTTCCAAGTAAGTCTGAGCAGCATCGCTTTCTGAAAAAGTCAATGCCTGTAACGGAAAAATAACTGTACGATATACTAACTGATTGTCCTCTGAAACAATTCGGTGCAGTTCCTCCTGATTGATACAGAAAATATCGCCCTCTACTGCGGAAAACGTTTCATTTCCAATTGTAATTACCGCTGTACCATGCAGCATTTGCATAATTTCTATATTTCTGTGCCAGTGCAGCGGTACCAGAAAATGCTGATTTCCATCTGCACGTGTCACAAAACATTCCATAGGGAATCGTGGGGTACCATGTTTTCGCTTCTCATAAAATTTCTGTTTTTCCAATTCCGACACCTCTGTTTCTTTTTTTCTCTGCATTTTGACAATCAGAGAAAATTAGTGGAAAAAGTACAAGAATCCGAGGATATAGTACTAGATTTTACGGATTGTTACAGATATAATATAACACAGAACAGGCAATCTGTCAACCATTGATCTATCAACTTTAGGAGGTTTATATATGAAATTTCAGGACAATTTTTTATGGGGAACTGCTTCCGCCGCATATCAGGTAGAAGGTGCATATCAAGACGATGGCAAAGGCTTAAACGTCTGGGATGCTTACACACAGGAAGACGGTCATGTGGCACACAGCGAAAACGGAAATATTGCATGCGACCACTATCATCACTTCAAAGATGATGTGAAAATGATGAAAAAAATGGGCATTCGCAATTATCGCTTTTCAATCAGCTGGACAAGAGTTTTGCCGGACGGTACTGGAAAAGTAAATCAGAAGGGATTGCAGTTCTATTCTGATTTGGTAGACGAACTGCTGGCAAACGGCATTGAACCGTTGGTAACGCTGTTTCACTGGGACTATCCTCTGGCACTGCATCAAAAGGGTGGCTGGCTGAATCGTGATTCCTCAGACTGGTTTGCTGAATACGCCAAAGTCGTAGTCGATGCTCTGTCCGACCGCGTAAAGTATTGGATGACCATTAACGAACCGCAGGTATTCATCGGCTGCGGCTATGCCATTGGAAAATTTGCTCCTTTCGAGGTGCATCAGGCACACGACTTGACTCGCATGACACACAACGTTTTGCTGGCTCACGGAAAAGCAGTACAGGTGATCCGGAAGTATGCAAAGCAGAAGCCAACTGTTGGATTTGCCTTTGCAACACCCTGCTGCACACCGGAAAGCAATACACCGGAAGCCATTGCAGAAGCAAAACGTAAGAGTTTCGCTTTTACTAAAAACCGCTTCCCATTTGAACTTGCTTGGTGGGCAGATCCGATCTTCTTTGGCAAGTATCCGGAAGAAGCTTATCGGATTCTTGGAAACGACATGCCGGAAATTCTAGAAGGGGATATGGAAATCATCTCTCAGCCGGTCGATTTTTACGGTGTCAATATTTATGAGAGCAAGGCTACGGAAACAGAATTTGGCTATGCAGAAAACGCTTATATCGGCTGTGCAAGAACACAAATGGGTTGGCCGGTAACACCTGAGGTACTGTACTGGAGTCCGTTGTTCCTATATGAACGCTATCAGAAACCGATTCTGCTTAGTGAAAACGGTATGGCAAGCCATGACTGGGTACAGCTGGACGGTAAAGTTCATGATCCGCAGCGAATTGATTTCATGAAACGGTATCTGCGGGAACTGTATCGTTCGATGCAGGACGGAGCAAAGGTAATGGGTTACATGTACTGGTCTGTCATGGACAATTTCGAATGGGCTGACGGTTATGATAAGCGTTTCGGTTTGGTACACGTGGATTATCAGACACAAAAGCGTACCATAAAGGATTCTGGTTATTTCTACCGCGATGTAATTAACACTAACGGAGAAGCCATTTTCAGTGATACTTGGACGGAACAGTAATTCTGATTGTTCAGTAAATACATTCCATAACAAAAAATAGAAACGCTCTGGAAAGCTTTGTTTAATCCGCTTTCCAGAGCGTTTTTCACGTAAAAATAGAAATTACAATTTCAGGAACAGAGCAGAGAATAAAATCAACAGCATGCAAATCGGGCAGATAAATTTGATCATAACACGATACAAACCTTTCACACGAAAGCGTGCATTCTTCTCGATTTCATCTTCTACAAAAGTTGTTTTTACAACAAATCCAACCAACACACAAGTCATCAATGCGACAATCGGCATCATAATGTTATTGCTAATATAGTCGAAGAAGTCCAGGAACTGCATGTGGAAAATAGTGAAATCAGACCAAATGCTATATCCAAAGACAGAAAGTAAACCGATCAGAAACGATATGCCGGTAACAATCAGGCAACTGGGAATCCGTTTCCAGTGGAATCGTTCTTCCACAATGGAAACAACTGTTTCCATCAAAGAAATGGAAGATGTCATTGCAGCCAGTACCACCAACAAGAAAAATACTGCACCAACGATCTGTCCGCCCAACATTTCCTTGAAAACATTCGGGAGTGTGATAAACATCAGACTTGGACCAGCATTCAAAGCATTTTCATCACCACCGGAAAAGACAAAAACTGCCGGAACGATAATCAGTCCAGACAGAAAAGCTACCAAAGTGTCGAACACTTCAATCTGGCGAACAGAACTTTCAATGTTATCTTCTTTCCGCATGTAAGAACCATATGTAATCATAATACCCATTGCCAATGACATAGAATAGAACAACTGTCCTACTGCGGCAATTACTGTTTTTATAGAAAACTGGTTGAAATCCGGCTTGACATAGTAGATCAATCCATCAATTGCTCCCGGCAAAGTCAACGTATAGATACTAATTCCTACAATCAGAATCAACAATACCGGCATCATTAGCTTGCTGACTTTCTCTACCCCTTTTTGCACACCTAGCATAACAACTACTGCGGTAAGGAGAATGAAAATTGCAAAAAACAACATCGGTGATCCGGCATGACCGATAAAGTTAGAGAAATAAGAACCGTCACCGGCCGCACTTGCTCCAGAACCAGTTGTAAATATCACCAGATATTTCAGCACCCAACCTCCGATCACACAGTAGTAGGGAAGGATAATTACCGGAATCGCTCCTGCTAGCCAACCAAGCGGTTTGAAATGACAGTTCATATCTGAATATGCCTGTATGACACTTTTTCCGGTACGCCGTCCAATGGCAATCTCTGTGGCCATCAGGGCAAAACCAAACGTAACCGCAAAGATCAAATAGACCAGAAGGAACATACCGCCGCCGTATTTCGCAGCAAGATAAGGGAAACGCCAAATATTTCCCAATCCAACAGCAGAGCCCGCAGCTGCTAAAATAAATCCCAGCTTGGATCCAAATCCGCTTTTGACTTGTGTAGTTTTTGATTGCATATGATAAAATACTCCTCTCTTTTCACTTGAAGCATGCTAATATGAAAATATCAACAAGTTCAATTTTCTGTACACCAGCACAAAAGTGCGTTCACAAAGATTTCTTTTATCACTCCTGTGAGCACACTTTATTTAGTATACACGATTTCTGTAGAATTGTCAATGAATATTATGAAAAATCACAATGAAATCCTATGGATATATCATAAAACGCCGCCCTGTTTTGCAGAGCGACGCTGTACGAAAAAGATTGATTTTATTCTGTCATTTTGCTTAAGGCAATACCGCACAAAGATTGTGCGGTATTGCCTTAAACGATTTCAGCAAGAGGAATTGTCACAGTTTTTCTGTCACCGGTTTTATTGTAAGGATAAGAAACTTCCAATTCTTTTTCCCGAACAGTAATCTGCAAATCGCCAAAGGAGCACACATTATTTCCGGAATCGTCTTTTGTCCAGACTGCCTGAGAATCCGAGAACACGGGAAACGCTTCGTCCAGCGGCAGGGAAGCCAACTGATTAAAGTTGTGATATAGAACTATGCCAGACGGCGAGGTACTGTACAAAATCACTTCGCTGTAATTTCCAAAGCTATACTGATTGACAGCAAACCCTTCTCCCATGGTATCCGGAATTGTCGTAAATGCCCATGCTCCATTATTCAGCAAAAACTCATCATTATAATCCGCATAAGTAACTTCTGCATTCTCTGCAATATTCTTGGAAACTGCAAGCATGCTGATCTGCATAACTCCGTCGCAGGATACAGGCTGTTTTTTTCGACAGGATACTGTGATTTTACGAGTGTTTTCATTTTGGGTAACTCGGAACACAGTTCGACTGGTGCCTGCAATATCATCATCCACAGATAAATAAAGTGCCTTTTTCTCAAAAAAGCTTTCCGGATATAATTGCAGCAATGTATCGGCTGTGATGTATTCATCTGTGATATTTGCACTTTGAAGCACCGTCCGCAATTCTTCCCTTGAAGAAATCCACTGTTTTTTCATGGAAGAAATGTTCAATACATCATAATATCGCAAGCTTGCAGAAATCTCGGTTTCTCCGACTTCTTTCCATGTTGGTTTTTTTTCGTTCCACTGCTCTATAGGAACTGCAACCCAAAGCAAGTCGATTCCAGTACCGGAGGTGCCGTCAATTTCTGTTCCACTGTAAAAAATCTCAATGTAGCCATTGTCCTGCTGCACAACTTTTTCGGGTGCATAGACTACAGAACTGCATTTTACAGTCGGACGTGCAAACAGCACATAGTCTGCAAAGAACGCATCGTTAAAATAGTCACGCAATTGCTGGGCAACTGCATTTTCATACAAAGGAGCGAGGCTATCCTCAAAGTCCTGCTCCGATGTCAGCACCATTTCCGGACGGCTGCTCAATGCACGATTCCAGCCGCTTTTGGTAACTGCTTGAATATTTTGTTCCACTGAAAGTTGACAGCTGCTTGTGTCCAATGTTTTAGAATTCCACACCGGTGCTTTTCCATTCCATTGGGACTTGGGCAAAGCAATCAAAAGCAGATCAATGGATTTTGAATGAAAACCGTTGCAAAGTTCCTGTTGATAAGTGATCTGCAGCGTTCCAGTTTTATCCTGTGAAACTTCACAAATTATATTTTCATAGTCGTTTCCGTCTGGTTTTGCAACGAGATCAACAAACAGCACATGGGAAGCAAAGAACTCTGAATCATAGTATTTTTTCAGATTTTCTGTTGTTTCTTCTCCCAGCAGCGATGTAATTTGCTCCTCCAATTCTTCCGCAGTAGAAAAAACCAATGCAGAATCGGAACTCTTTGCTTTGTCCCAGCCCTGTTCTGTTGCTGTGGTAATATTGAACAGCATATCATACGACGGGAAAATCCAATTGGTATCCCATACAATTTCTTCACCGTGATACTGTGTTTTCGGAATCGTCACCTGAAGCAGCATTCTGCTGCCGATATCAACACAATCCATGAGCATGCCAGAACGATTCGATGCCTTTATGTGTATTTTTCCATCGGTACCATGAAAAACATCGTCAATGGAAAAGAACTCCTGTGTTCCGGCAGAAACTACCGGTGAGATATTGACCAGCAACGCATGACTTTGGAAAAATTCTTCTGTATATTGATTGCAGAATGGTTCCGTGTTAAGCAGACTATTTTTGGAACTTAGTTCCACGGCAAACTGTTCCCCATATGCATTCCATTCGTCCATTGTGGAAATCACTGCCGGCATAGAGTCTATTTCAGATTCATTTTTGAAATAGACATTGTGAATTGCTGTGGTAGGCGTAAGTGTTCCCTTCTGCGATGTATCCTGTTCCGGCAGGGTAGTGGTGATATGCACCAAAAATCGCAGTAGGGAAGTGGTGTCCTGCATATCGATCGTTCCAGAGGAAGAATCCTGATAGCAATCCCCATTCCGCATCTGCTGTGTATTCAGTATAACGACACCAGCCACATATTTGTTCAGGAGGACAGCATCGTTAATGGCAATTCTTCCGTCCAAATCAATATCCCCATAGAGAGCATCAGCAGGAACTTCTTGTTTGGTGGAAGAACTGGTACTGGTTTCTGTAGAAGCAGAGGCAGTTGAGGTGGTGGTTATTGTGGTTGCGGTTTCGCTTTCCGTAGAAGTCCGCTGCTCCTGCGTTGTAGTTGCAGTAGAAACTGGTATAGATGTAGTGATTTCTGAAGTCGTTTGACTTGTGCATTCAGTAGATTCTGTGGTTGTCTGGATTGTTGTAATTGCAGCAGTAGTTTCTGTGAAAGTATTTTCTCGCAGATAGTGCATCTCCGCATAGAATTCCCGAAACGGCTGTTCCACATTTCCACCAGTAGGCACCTTTTTTGCAATCGCATTCCAGTCTGCCTGTGTTCCGTCATAATATATATCCCGCAATGCAGTATCAGAGAAAGCATCAGCTTCCAGAACCTGAATCGAATGCGGCAAGGTCAGATTAGTCAAGGATTGGTTGTAGAAAAATACACCCTGTGCAATCGTTTCAACGCCGTCCGGTACAGAATACGAACTTTTCAGTGTGTTTTCATTTTCTGCAAGAGCATTCGGATAAGCATACAGTATTTTTTCTTCCTTGTCATAGAGCACGCCGTCTACACTGGTATACGCCGGATTATGCTCATCAACTTCGATCCTCTGCAAATCTGCACACGCCTGAAAGGCAATTCCGCCGATCTGGGTGACACTCTCCGGAATATAAATAGAAGTTAACTGACTCGAAAAGAAGGCCCCTTCTTGAATCGTCGTTACCGGCAGACCGTCAATGGTATCCGGCAGCACAATGTCTGTTTCATCTGCACAAAATCCGGTAATTTCCACATAGGTATCATGTTTGTTGTATTTCAGTAATACAGCATCTGTTGCTGTTATATCAGAAATAGCCGTTGTTTCTAGTGCAGCGGCAGTCATGCTGCTGATGGGAGCAACCTGTACAAGCATTGCACCCAAAACCGCAAGTGCGATCCATTTTTGTTTCATCTTGCTTTCCTCCATTTCATATAATTTTTCAGTTGAATTTGTGAATGGCATCTACCAGTTCGCTGCCCGTAAAAGTAAGCGGGTTATTGGCATCCGAATTAAAGTATACGCCGTTTTTCCAATAGAATTCCGAGTATCGAACATATGCTCCGTCAGGCACCGCATCTCCGCCATCATTCAAGAAATATAGGAGCGTTTCTCCGACTTTAGGAAGTGATATATCTCCATTGTTCTCAAACAGACTGGTTTCTGCTGCCTGCTCTGCCGTCATATTCCATTGTTCCGGTGTTTCTCCTATATAGGAAAGATATTCCGTCATTGGCATATAACCGCCCTTTATATAAATTGAAATGCAATCTCCGTAATGCAACTCTTTTGCCGAATCAAAAACCATTTCCAGTTTGACATCAACTTGAATCCACGGCTGTCCCTGAATACTGGTATAAGTTACAGCATTTGTTGTGCCGAGTACAATCGTATCCGATTTTGCAATCAGATCTGAAAGTGTGTCAAATGTTATACCTACCCGGGAAACTTCCAGAACGTGTTTTGCAACCGTATAACTGCATGGCGGCTGTACCGTATAATCTTTTGTTTGCATGGGTTCACAGGAATCAGCACACGTTGTGACGGTCTGTATGTCATTTTTGCCATCTATATAGCGTGTTGTTGTCTGTGCAGCAGTCGTATGCTCTGATGCAACTGCTGTTGATGCAAGGGGAGTGGTCATCTGCTTTGTGCCAGTCGTTGTTCTTTTCCGTGTGGTAGTATATGCAACAGAAGTCACAACTGCTTTTGCTGTTGTCATATCAGATCTTCTTACAGTTGAAACCGCCATTGTAGTTTGCTTGGAATCCGAAGTCGATTTTTCCGGTACTTGGTGAGAGGTGGTATGTTTGGATACTGTACTGGTTGAACTTGACGAAGTATTTTCTGCGGTTGCTAAAACTGTTTCAGCAGAATTTTTTTCACCGGTAGTAACTGTTGTTCGTGTTGTTTCTGCCGTAGTCGTTGGTGCCGGATCTATCCAGGCTGTTGTTGTGGTTTCCTGCGGCGGAACAACCTCGAGTTGATCTCTGGAATCGAAAAACGCTTGATACGCACCATACCCGATACCCAGTACCGCAGCTGCACAGAACACCATTGCAGACTGTCGAATCCACTTCGGATACCGCTGAAAAAAGAGGGGAGTGGCGGTATCTTGTGATTGTTCAGCCTGTATTTGCTGTAGAAACTGTGCTTTTCTTTGAGGAGCAGGCGGTTCAAAACAGTCTTGCAGTGCCTTTTTATATTTCCGTTTCATACCCGTCTGCCTCCTTTCCAAAATGTTTTCGCAGTTTTGCCAGTATAGCTTTCAATTTTCGATGCAGTGCAAAGCGGGATATTCCGTACAGCTGGCTCATCACCGCGACAGGCACTTCATTGACATAACGGAGCAGGATCAGTTCCCGTTCTTCCGCTGTCAATTCTGAAAGAGCATTTCGCAGTGCTACATGTGTGATAAAATCATCATCTTGTACAGAAACAACCGGCATATTTTCCTCACTGAGGGGTTCGGCAGAGGGCTTGCGGTATGTATCAATACAAAGATTTCTTGCAATTACATACAAATACTGCAATTCTTTTCCGGTACTTTGATACTGCGGATGCTGATAGTATCTCAAAAATGTTTCCTGCGTCAAATCTTCTGCAAGTTCTTGACATCTGGTATGAAAAAAACAATATCGATAGATCTTGTCATATTGCTGCGACAGATTCATAGGCACTGCATCTCACCCCTCTCATTGGCATTAACGTTTGAACTGGAAAAATGTGCGTTTAAAATTGTAAATATTTTTTGAACTATAAAATTCTATGACATATCAGAATGTATTTCAACGGTGCTATTCATTTTTTATGTGAATATACTCTATATCATAATCCCCAGTATACCATAATTTTAGCAAGTTTGCAAATTTGCTGTTTTTCTGAAAATGTATTTTGAACAGCTGGACAATCCCCCAAAATTGTGCTATAATAAAAAAGGCGGGATTTGTCCTGCCGGATTTTATCGAAAAGGGAGTCTTACAAATGAGAAAAAATTTTGGAGCACAGACATGGATGTATCCGATGCCGGTTCTCATCGTCGGCACCTATGATGAAAACGGAAGGCCCGATGCCATGAATGCAGCTTGGGGCGGCATTTATGAAACGAATCAGATCATGCTTTGCTTGAGTGAAAACCACAAGACGACAAAGAATATTCGAGCAAAGGGTTCTTTCACAGTCAGCTTTGCAACTGCGGATACGGCTGTTCCGGCTGATTATGTGGGTTTGGTTTCCGGAAATAACACACCGGATAAAATGGAAAAGTCCGGTCTACACGCAGAAAAGAGTGCTACAGTTGATGCTCCGCTGTTTCAGGAATTCCCGATGGCATTGGAATGCAAGCTGGTAAAGTTCAATGAAGACGGCATTGTTGTCGGCGAAATTGTCAATGTTTGTGCTGATGAGCGTGTGCTGGACGAAAATGGAAAGATTGATACTGACAAGGTAGATCCGATTGTTTTCGACAGCGTTGCTCACACCTATCGCAAACTGGGTGAAAAAGTTGGCACCGCATTTTCTGACGGCAACCAGCTGAAATAAAAACATATTCTAAGTCAAGGCAATGCAGATGGCGTGCAAAGTCGCCAGACGCTCTTTGTGCGGTATTGCCTCAAATCTAAAAAGCAAAAATCACGCAGTTTCAAAAAGCTGCGTGATTTCTATGCGATAGCGATACTATTGAATTTACCACATCAGAGAAGTGAGATCGTCCAGAATACAACCAGCGGCTTTGACTGCCTTACCGGCATTTTTTCGAATGTCATGTTTCTGCTTAGAGGTTGCCTTGGACATCATATAACAAACTGTTCCTACAGTTGCACCAACTGTAACCCCGCGAACTACAGATTTTACGGTCATTTTTGCATGCTCCTTTCCGCATTTTCATTTTTCAGCGATTTCTGCTGCATACTTATTATGCGAAAAGAAGACTGCATTTATCCCTGTATATCCATTCCACAACTGGAAAAGAGAGGGCTTTTATGAAATTATCACAATTGAACATCGTTTTAGTCGAACCGCAAATTCCACAGAATACCGGAAATATTTCCAGAACCTGTACCGTTACTGGAGCAAGGCTGCATTTAGTGGAACCTCTTGGATTTACGGTGACAGACAAGCACCTCAAGCGTGCGGGGTTGGACTATTGGGACAAGCTGGACTTGACATATTACACGAACTGGGAGGACTTTTGCGACAAAAATCCGGAAGGGGAGAGGTATTTCTTCACAACAAAGGGCAGACATATTCACAGTGATGTTTCTTATCCAACAGATAAACCTGTGTATCTAGTATTCGGCAGAGAAGACAAAGGTCTGAACGAATCTCTGCTAGTACAACATCCGGACACCTGTGTTCGCATTCCTATGCGAAATACCCTTCGCAGTCTGAACCTTTCCAATTCCGTGGCAATTGCAGCATATGAAGTATTACGGCAATGGGAATATCCAGAGTTATCTGTAGAAGGCGAACTGACACAGTTTACATGGGAATAAAATACTTTGAAATTGATATAAAAACAACGGGCAAGTTACATGATTATTGTAACTTGCCCGTTGTTTTAGCAATACATATCAATGTTATGTATTAGTGATTCACTCTGGATTTGTAATATCTGTATTCTCTGATTTCAATTCATGATCTTCATTGTTTTCCTGCTCAGCTTGACTTTGACTGTTTCTCTCAAAGTGTGCCAGAGGCGAACTGTCTGTCGCATGTTTCAAAATCTGATTGGACAAATGGGTGTAGATCTCTGTTGTAGAGGTGCTTGCATGTCCCAATACTTCTTTTAGCGTCAATGCATCAACATTTCCGTACTGATACATCAGCGTTGCCGCAGTATGCCGCAGCTTGTGGGTAGAAAAGCCTTGTCCGCCAAGATCTGCCTGTGCCAACGCAGTTTCTACTACTTGCTGCACACGCCGTTTGCTGATCCGTGTATGCCGCTTGCTCAAGAAAACAGCAGTTTCCGCAGAGCCCTCAGGCAACTCACGAACTTGTAAGTACGCGTGAAGTGCGTCCATACAGGCTTCATTTAAGTACACCATGCGTTCCTTATTTCCTTTGCCCAGCACACGCATTTTGGCTTCCTTGAAGTTGATGTCTGAAAGATTCAAACCCACCAGTTCGCTAAGCCGTATTCCGCAATTCAAGAACAATGTCAATATGCAATAATCCCGTTCTGGATATGCAGAATTCAAAGATTGCAGCAATTGCTGGCTTTGTTCCAATGTCAAATATCGCGGCAAAGCTTTTTTCGGCGATGGCAGTTCCAATTGCTCAGTCGGGTCTTGCGAAATCAATTTCTGATGTTGGCAGAGATAGCGGAAAAAGCTACGCAGTGCAGAAACTTTTCGGCCGCGGGCACGATCATGATTTTCACGTTCTTCTGTAACATAATACAGATAGTTATATAAGTCCTGCAATGTCACAGATTGCAAAGCAGATACGGACATATCTTTGATCGGAATCTGCTGCAAGTCGTTGATGTCCTGAAACTGCGGCTCACGCATCATGCGAAGATACTTCAGAAACAAACGAATGTCCAGATAGTATTCCTGTACCGTACGGCTGGACAATGATTTCGTTACAGTGATATATAAAATATAATCCAGAAAAAAATCAGGGCACTGTTTGCGATCAATTTCCAAAATAATTGCCCTCCCCTCGTAATTGGGTCCTCTTAATTGCACCAAATTTGTATTTGGTGCAATTGGGAAAGTTTTGTTTTTTGAATCCCCTGCGGGATCTATCGCAATTATACCACATTTTCTGGATTTCTTCAAGTGCAAGATTTTTCATGAGGAAAAGTTTCAAAATCGTGTAACAATATTCCTCGAACATCTGCGGAAAATTGTTTGAACGCATTGAGCCGTTCTAAAGCAAGACAGAGTTCCAAGCAATCGACTGCATCAATGTGACGATACCGCACATTCTGCTGGAGCTGCTGCACATCTTGTTCAAGATATGAAAACTGATTCCACAGGTATTGATATAACAAGTCAATTTCTTTTTGTCTCATCTTCAACATCAACTTTCGCAAATTTCAGCCACTCTTTTGAACAAGATGAAGAATCAGATTCAAAGGAAGAACAAATGTTAAGATCACAGCCATGAGGATCACCAATCAAGTAATCAGCGCAATGACCATTGGGATTACAAAAAAGAGCATAAAAACAATTATCCAAATGACGACAAATAGAGCATTTCCAGCAAATAACATTCATAACAAACCACCTCATAAATTTTTTTTGGCATCTAAATTAGCAAGTATTGCATCACCGTGAGCTGCAAACTCAGATTTCAATTGTTGGTACTTTGGGTTCAATCGTTTACCTTTACGAGCATTAGAAATGGTATCCAAGAAATTTTCAGAACCATAGATATCAATATACGTCTGACAAGCACCACTTGTTTGAGTAGTTATGTACTCATAAAGTTTACCAACGTTAAAATCAGATGCAGGCTTATCAAAGATACTGACCTTATCATCATAAGCCACAAAATCTGCCCAATAATCAACCATCGGTAACCGCCAACGATTAGAATCCGAATCATCCTCCACAATATAACGCAAATACTCATTTAGCACAGCAAAAAATTTTCTGTCAATGACATCTTGCAGCTGTATAAATCCCCATGCACATTCTTTCCGCAGCTGAATTTCAACACGCACCCAATGAATCTGATCTACTTTTTGTTCTAAAGCTTTATCATAAATACGTATGTACACATTGCTTGATTTACTACCATGGTTCACAGATCCGCCCTTGTTACCTTGGATCACCTGCCAATCACGGAAACGGGACACAAAACGATTTTCAACAGTATCTCGTGACAGCCTAGGCAAATCCAGTTTTCCACAAAAATCATCATACGCCACATCAAGCCGAGTAATTTTCATTTCCTGGTGTGGCTGATGCTGCCGCACTAATGCGAAAATTGTATCATAATCCCCCGATCCGAATTCTTCAAACGTTCGGCAACCTTTACCGGACATTTCCACACATACACCCATACCGGGTGCACCATCATAATGAATAGATATTCCACAAAAAAACAACCGGAAACGATAGCCATAATAGCCATTGGTAACATCAAACGACACGCCACCAAGTCCCAACAGATCCACAAGATCATCTGTGCTGTGTATCTGACTGCTGAACGTGACGTAGTCATAAATGATACGGTTATCCATATTCAACACCCCCTTTTTACGTCTCGTGTAGGTTGTACCCCCCTACTAGCCCAGGGGGGTTAAGGGGAAATGTTCCCCTTTTTCAATTTTTGTTACTGGTTTCCGCCCGTTGCAGCCAAACACAAAAAGACGTAGCAGCCAACATTCAAAAGCAGGAAAGCAAGCTTTCTCCGCTTTTAAACATTGACAGCTACTCACCTTAATTCCGTGGCGTTTGATATCGTTGTGCCCTCAGAACAACCCACGAATCAACGGATATACCACCAACAAAAACACAATTGCCGCCGGAACGAGTGCAAAAATCCGCAGCCTTGGAAATCGCTTTCTAGTTGCTGGCACCAGTTCCAAAGATCGAAACTCTCTTTCAACAAGAATAAGATGCAAGTAATCATCATACTTTTGCAAATCGCCATCTGTCATTTCAACAAGCCGCTTTTTTCCGGAATGCCAAAGGCGATAAACAGCCGCTGCATCTTTCCAATAATCAGCGTCCAACATCAGCACCCCCTATCAACAGCACTATGTCCTGTGACAGTCTGACTGACACCGTCACTACGTCCTACGGACGCAGTTCCGGTGTCAGTCAGACTGTCACGGTCATAAGTATTGTATAATCGTGTATACTTTTTGCGGCACACTATCCAATCTGATCCGATGCATTCCTTTGATGAACCATAAAACCGATTAGCAAGAAAGATAAAATCGGGAAAAAGACCAAAAAGAAGATGTGTAACTCTGGTAGCGTGTTTCACGTTGATATGCTGGTATCTGTATTCCACATTTGCCCTAATTCTACGATCAAGATTATCAATGGATTGCGTGATCAAAATAAAATTGCATTTGTAATGACGGTGCATAGAAAAAAAGATATTCCACGGCATACGTCCTTTTTCAGACCATTGCCGGCTATCAAAAAGTACTTGCGCTTCATCGAGAATGAATAACAACGGATATTTATCAGATATATGTTGTTCTGCTAACTGCTGCACATTGGCGACATCTTGCCACCAGAGAAAATCATGATAGATATAATATGGATTATCTTTGTAAGCATCTAACATGATATTACTACAAACATAACATTGTGACTTGACATTATGATAAATACGCTCAACGGCGTGCAGGCTCTTACCAGAGCCCGGAAAACCTGTGTATACACTAATCATAGTAACCTCCATTAATCAACTGCACGAATCCAGCGAAGAACAACAGAAACAGAATAGTAGACCGCCAGAGATGACAAAAAAGCTGCCAAAGCCTTGATCAAAAATCCAACTGGAAAAAAATAATTGATATATCCTAGATAAACAGACAACGAGCCATGCTTTAACTGTAAGATCAAGTCTGTGAATGGATCACCCGGCATAAAATCACAAATTTTATCCCAGAACTTTTCAACTAATTCATCCATCCAATCCAATATACCAGACATCTTAACGCCCTCCATGTATCAGATATACAGCGACAAGACACAATCCCACTATGATACCAGCACACTCCAAAATGCGAATTATCTCAAAAACTTTAGACCAGTTATCATCGCCGAAATCAATTTTTGCAGACACAGAAGCAGCTTTGCTTGCATCGGCAGAACGTACACCAGAAAGAATTTTGCCAACAGGAACATCAAAAACCGGTGCAACCGGATCAGCGGAAAACGCTGCTAAAACCTGATAAATATCCCAAGGAAGGCAAAAAGGAAAATATTCAAATAACGGAAGCTTGTACTTGCTCATCTCTGGATCCCACGTCTTACCCTTGATGCTGTACGTTGCAGCAGCAGATAAATCCTTCGGCACAGCTAGATCCTGCGTCAGACCTACAGCCTTAACGCCTGTCGCTGTTGCCGACACGCCCAAATCAGTTACCACAGCACCTGTGGCAGTATCTGCGACAACATAAGGCGTAACTTTGGCATCAGCGAAAACTTTGCTCATTGGTACAGTTCCGGCAGCTACTCCAGCAACTAGATCATCTACTGTATCTACTCCGGCACCGTCCAACGCCGCTTGTATATCTGGTACGCCATCTTCTGTCTGTACGTCAAGCCGGATTCCTGCGGCAGTGCCAGTAGACTTATACAAATCCTGTGCGGCAGGATAAGTATAAACCGGACCAATAAAATTGTCAGAATCCTGAGAAAAAGTAAGAGAAGGATAAGTAGAAGAAAACCAAGAATCTAAACTTGATTCCGAAGAAAAAGAAACGTCAAGCCCAAAGTGGCTAAAACCTTGCATATAATATGGAAAATAAGTAGAATCTTTTACAGCGAGTTTCGTAGCACGGTATAAGTACTTCTTACTTGACCAGTTACCAAGAGGACGAGTTGAAGTTCCAGAACCAGTAGCACCGTTGATATACTGATAAATGCCAAAATAACCGTTATTAACATTGTTATAACTGACAACAGAAAAATCATCAGCATTAGCAAAAACGGTACAAATCCAAATAGTATCTTTCAAAAAAACTAAAATTTTACGAGATGATGTAAGAGCATGCTGGTAAGAAACCGGAGTATCCCAAGAATTAGAAGAAAAAACAAAAGGCTGAAAAGAAAAGCAGTAATCTCCGAAAGGAAAAAGAGTTTTTTCAGACAAAGAGTAAATAGAATCCAGAGAAAGAGAGTGACCGTCAGAACCAACCAAAAAAGAAGAGCCGCCAGAAACATTCGCCCCAACATCAGCAATATCTGAATAGGCGTTATCCCCAGAAAATAGCCCGTCACACCAGTCTATGATGCTATCCCAGCCCAAACGGTTATAGTATTCGTAATTTGTCATCCACTTACCGTCATACTCTTCACGGGGCATTTCGGGACCGCCAATCCCGTCAATCCAATCTTGAACAGAATCCGCAAAATCTGAATTACTTCCACTAACACCAATACCCTGCAAGAGCGTTTGAAACTCCAGCCATTCCAGCATACCAAAGGCACCAGCAGCCGACACCGGCACAGAAAACCATGTAGTAACACAAGTAACACCGGCGATCACAACGGCAGAAGCAGCCGCGGCAAACCTTTTCAACAATTTTCGCATCCTTAACTCCCCTCTAGTTTTTCATATATTGAAAAACTGAAAATGAAAAAGCGTGGAAGCTAGCCAACCTCCACGCCTTACTTGAAAGAATATAAAATGAAATTTGACGATTAAGAACCCTTTTTCATGAGCTTCTTCACAACGCTGATACCGACAGTAACCACAAGCATCGCAGACAAAACAGCGATTGCATACGGTACTACATCGCTGATCACACCAACTACATCATCAGAAATCGAAGATGCAGAAGTTTTCAGCTGAGCCCGAACGGAAGGTGAAGTATCGCCTTCTGCAGCAAAAGCCGACACACCGCCAACAACGCACATACAAGCAATCACAGCAGATGCAATCATTGCCTTTGCTTTTGCCTTATGCTTATGCACAAAACCTCTTACCTTGTCCATCATTATAAACACCCCCTTGTAATTAATCTAGCGGCTGACCAGCTGCCGCCGAAAATAATATCTTAACACTCCGAAAAGCCAAGCCCAGCAATGACGCAAAAGATGCCAAACCAAAACCAAGAGCCAGAGCCTCACCGGCTAAACCCAAGAAATCAATATCGATCATTTTAGCCACCACCAAAAAACAAGACCTATCAAAGTACCGTTAAGCATCAGTATTACAGCAAGTATCCACTGTACCGCTTGCAGTTCTTCCGGTGTCATACTTTGCAAAGACGAATTTCAGCAAGAACAACTTTGTTCAGCTGCGGAATGTACGAACAAGCAATTTCCTTGCCACACCAAGCATCAAGTTCACGAATAGACGAGATCGCCGGAACAAAGATCGATGCGATCTGATCTGCCTTGATCTTGATCTGATCGACGTGAAAGCCACCTTGTTCGAAAACGTCTGTTCCCTGAAACGGCAGATCAGAAGATACATCTAAGATCAGATTATCATAAGAAATAACTTCTCCGGTATCCGAATTAGTAAAATTACCGGACTTATGACAGTAACCTTGTAAGAAAATTTTTGACATGATACATTACTCCTTTCACGTATCTATAAACGGTTTGTTGTTACGCTTACATTTTGTAACCTCTATGCCTACATTATATCATATCTGCCTACGTTTTGCAAGTTGCAAAATTTACAAATTGTAGGCGAAAAAACTGTGCAAAATGATATAATATATAGTAATACAAACCCAAAAAGGAAGTAAAAAAATGTATGTAGAAACATTTGCTCAAAAGCTAGCACAAGCGAGAAAAGATGCCGGATACACACAAAGACAAGTAGCAGAAATTCTAATGATAAGCAAGAGTACAATTGCAAGCTACGAAATCGGAAGAACTCAACCAGATATAGAAACGCTTGGAAAATTAGCTGACTTCTACGAAGTTTCTGCAGATTGGCTCATTGGAACAAAAGGAGCAAAATAAAAGTGAAGTACATTATTTTTATTTTCATTGTTGCAGTCATTATTGTAATTTTAGCAGCAATCGGAATGAAAATCGGAAACGCCCCAAAGCAGACAATCGCTGCATATCGAAAAAAATATTTGTTGACCAAAAACGAATATAGTTTCTATCAGAAGATAAAGCCCATTATACAAGAAAAAAATCTAAGAGTATTATGCAAGATCAGACTTGCCGATCTCATAGAGCCAGAGCCAAACAAAAACCAAAAAGAATGGTATGCGGCATTTAACCGCATAAAATCAAAGCACATTGATTTTGCAATTGCTACTGAAAACATGAAAGTAATTGTTCTGGTTGAACTACAAGATAACACACACCAAAAATCAGACCGTAAAGAACGAGATGAATTCGTGAACACTGCTGTAACAAGGGCAGGATACATATTGCTATCTGTTTATAACAATGCAGACGGATTAAAGCAACTAGAAGATTTCTTAAAAAGCAACCAATAATAAAATAAGCTGCTTCCCTATCAAGAAAGCAGCTATAGACAAAATACATCAGGAATCCCCTCTTGCATCAAGTATCAATGATAACCTAGTTTGTATTTGGTGCAATTGCATATTAGCATTTCCCTGTCATATTTCGGCTCATTGCAAATATGCCTGCAGCACTTGTTCTGCACAACGAATTCCGTCTACTGCCGCAGATGTGATTCCACCTGCGTATCCGGCTCCTTCGCCGCATGGATACAAACCAGCCAGCGACACTGACTCACAGTTTTCGTTCCGAACAATGCGTACAGGCGACGAACTGCGGCTTTCTACGCCAGTCAATACTGCATCTGTTGCTGCAAATCCATGAATCTTACGATCCATGGCTGGAATTCCAAGTCGCAAAGTTTCTGCAACAAATGCCGGTAAATATTCATCTGGTGAAATCCAATTGACACCCGGCTGATACGTTGGTTCAATTTTTCCGCAACCAGTCGCAGCGTGTTTTTGCAAAAAATCGCCAACACAGCAAACTGGTGCATAATAATTGCCGCCGCCAGCTTGAAATGCAGCTTCTTCCAGTTTCTGTTGAAACCGCATTCCGGCTAATGGGTGTGAATCCTGCAACTCTACCGCGGAAACACCGACCAGTAATGCGCTATTGGCATTTCTGCCATTTCTGGCATAATTACTCATACCGTTGACAACCAGTCGATGTTGTTCTGAAGATACTGCAACGACTTCCCCACCCGGACACATGCAAAATGTGTACAAACTATGTTTATTTAGCAAGTGCACAGCCAGCTTATAATCTGCAACCGGCAGTTCCGGCGGAGAGGCTTCCCTGCCGTACATGGCATGATTTAACCAATCCTGCGAATGCTCGATTCGCATACCGACTGCAAAATTTTTTTGCACCATAGAAATGTTCGCATTGTACAGCATTTCAAACACATCTCGAGCACTATGCCCCACAGCAAGAATACAGTAAGAGGTAAGGATTTCTATCGTTTTTCCGTCCTTTTGGTACTGTACAGCTGTCAGCTTGCCATTTTTCTGTACCAGCTTTTCCATGTGAGCCTGAAAGAGGATCTCTCCGCCGTATCGTTGAATTGTTTTCCGCATTTCTCGCACGACATGTACCAGCTTATCCGTTCCGATATGCGGTTTTGCCAGATAGAGAATTTCTTCCGGTGCACCGCACTCTACAAAGCTTTGCAGCACAAAACGAATTCGCGGATCCTTAATGCCAGTTGTCAGCTTGCCGTCTGAAAATGTTCCTGCACCGCCTTCGCCAAACTGTACATTGCTTTCTGTGCAGAGTACGCCGGTTTTTCGGAAATTTGTCACATCTTCCTGTCGCTGCTCCACGCATTTTCCACGTTCCAGTACAATTGGACGCAATCCCGCCTTTGCCAGAACTAATGCCGCAAACATGCCCGCCGGACCAAATCCCACAATTACAGGACGATTTGCTTGGCTTACGGGAACTGTACATTTTGGGATACGATAATAATAAGGTACATACGACTGAATGTCAGCATCTTTTACAGCACGCCGCAGAATTTTTTCCTCATTTGAAACAGCAACTGCAACGGTCAAGATCACAGTAATTTTCGGTTTTTTCCGTGCATCAACAGAACGTTTCAAATATAACACTGACTGAATTTCCTGTGCTGAAATATGCAGCCGTTGTGCAATCTTCTGCCGTAAAATATCTTCCGTGAATTGCAAGGGCATAGAGAGATTCGTTAATTTAATCATACAGTGTCACCTCTTTTCTGCAAAATTTGTTTCGCCGCATTTTCTCCGGAAAATTGTCCGGATTGCCATGCCCAATTCAGATTATAACCGCCGCAGTTTCCATGAAAGTCCAAGATCTCACCTGCAAAAAACAAGCCATTTACCAAACGAGATTGCAAATCCGCATCAATTTCCTCTGCCGGAATGCCGCCGGAAGTCACTTGAGCCTCCTGCCAACTGCCTCTGGAGAGGACTGGAAATTTCCAAGAAAGAATAGTTTTCGCAACTTGCTCCAATTGCTGCGGCGTAATTTCATAAACAGGCGTATCCATTGACATGGCAATACCGGCACTTCGCAAAAGCTGTATGCCTGCCTTTTTAGGCAGCAAGCCAGTCAACCAGTCCTCCAGTTTCCAATTTGTCCGAACGCCATATAATTCCCACAACAAAGGAAGTAGCCGTTGTTCTGGAATTTCTGGCAAAAGCCTTAGACAAATTGCAGCCGGTTCCTGTCCCACACAAGCAGCAGACAGATTCATCACGCATATTCCGGAGATAGTCCGTTCTGTAAATTGCACTTCTCCTGTATCTACCGCAAGAACAGTGCCATTTTCAGAAATTGCAGTCACTTCTGCCGAAAGACGGATACCTTTCAACAATCGCAGTAAGACTGGTTTTGTTAAAAAATGCACCAATGCCGGCTTTGGTGCATTGCAATGATGCCCCAAATTCAAAAGCCATGAGAATGCTGACCCGTCAGAGCCGGTTTTAGGAGCAGCAAATCCACCTGTTGTTACAATTGCCGCACTTGCAAGGAAATCTCCTTGTGTGGTCTTTGCCAAAATTCCCGATTCCGTCTGCTGTATATCGGAAACCAAACAATCGCAAACGTCAGAAATCCCCTCTTGTTCTATTGTCAAACGAAGTGCATCTAATACGCTCGCCGCCTGATTCGAACAGGGATACAGCCTGCCATCAGATTCACGACGGCAGTACAGTCCCATACTTTGAAAAAATGCTTCTGCTGGCTGCGTCTGTTCTATAATTGTATTCCAGTACTTTTTACAGGAGCCGTAATAATATCTGGAATCTGTTGAAATGTTCCCAAGGTTGCAGCGACCATTTCCGGTAGCCAGTATCTTTTTTCCAACTCTGGAATTACGCTCCAGAATTGTAACAGATAACTCCGGACAAAAACGTTTTGCTGCAACAGCGGCGGCGAGGCCTGAGGCTCCGCCGCCGATAATCATTATATCTGTTGTATACTGCTGCATGGTTCTCCCATTAGTTCTTGATGCTGTGCATCGGTGCCGGAATGCGACCGCCGCGTGCAATGAACTTTGCAGCGGACTTCCGCTTTACAGGCATAACCGGTGCACTGCCGAACAAACCGCCAAATTCCAACATATCGCCTTCTTTCAGACCAATTGCCGGAATCAAACGAACTGCGGTTGTTTTGTTGTTGACCATACCGATTGCCATTTCATCTGCAATAATTGCGGAAATGGTAGACGCTTCAATATCGCCGGGAACTGCGATCATATCCAGACCAACGGAGCAAACAGAAGTCATTGCTTCCAGCTTTGTCAGTGTCAATGTGCCGTCTACCGCTGCATCGATCATGCCGGCATCTTCCGAAACCGGAATAAACGCACCAGACAGACCACCAACATTGGAAGAAGCCATAACGCCGCCCTTCTTTACCGCATCATTCAGCAGAGCCAGAGCAGCCGTAGTACCATGTGTACCGCAGGTTTCCAGACCCATTGCTTCCAGAATATGTGCAACGCTGTCACCAACAGCCGGTGTGGGTGCCAGAGAAAGGTCTACAATGCCGAACGGAACGCCCAGCATCTGCGATGCCTTTGCACCTACCAGCTGACCCATTCTAGTGATCTTGAATGCGGTCTTTTTGATGATGTCTGCAATCTGATCGATCGAAGCGTCCGGATATTTGGATACGGTAGAACGTACAACGCCCGGTCCGGAAACACCAACATTGATAACGCAATCCGGCTCACCGACACCGTGGAACGCACCAGCCATAAACGGATTATCTTCCGGTGCATTACAGAAAATGACCAGCTTGGACGGTCCAACACACTGACGATCTGCTGTCAGCTTTGCAGATTCCAGAACAATGTCACCCATGATACGAACCGCATCCATGTTGATACCGCTTCTGGTGGAACCTACGTTGACGGAAGAACACAGACGAGTAGTTACATCCAGTGCTTCCGGAATGGAACGAATCAGTTCCAGATCTCCTGCACTGAATCCCTTGTGAACCAGTGCGGAATAACCGCCGACAAAGTTGACACCACAGGTTTCAGCTGCACGCTGCAAAGCCTTGGCGAACTTTACCGGATTTTCCTTCGGGCATGCAGCTGCCAGCATAGCAATCGGTGTTACAGCAATTCGCTTGTTGATGATCGGGATACCGTATTCCTTTTCAATCTTTTCACCGGTTTCTACCAGCTTTTCTGCCTTTCTTGTGATCTTGTCATAGACCTTATCACAAGCCTTATTGATGTCGGGGTCAATACAGTCCAGCAGAGAAATACCCATCGTGGTAGTACGAATGTCCAGACACTCATCCTGAATCATTCGGATCGTTTCCAGAATATCTCCTGCATTAAACATAGTGCTATTCATAATATAATCTTCTCCTGCGTTTTCTTAGATACGGTGCATTGCATTGAAAATATCTTCATGCATAGCGTGAATGGACAAGCCCAGTGTTTCACCCAAGCTGTTCAGTTCGTCACTCAGCTGTGTGAAATCTGTTGTCATTGCTGTGATGTCCACCATCATGATCATGGCGAACATATCCTGCAAAACGCTCTGAGTCACTTCCAGCACATTCGCCTGATACTTTGCACAAACGCCGCTTACCTGATGCAGAATACCTACATTGTCCTTACCAATTACTGTGATTACAGCACGCATAATAAATAATCCTCCGTTGTCATTTCTATCATAGCCAAAAACGGCTTTGACTTTTTTATATTATTTCAGGCAGCCAATTTTTTCAAGAAAGCAGCTTCTTCATGCGTTCCATTGCTTCCTTGGTTTTTTCTCTGTCGCCAAATGCGGTCAGACGGAACCAGCCCTCGCCGTTCTTGCCGAAGCCTTCGCCTGGTGTGCCGACAACTGCTGCTTCGTGGAGCAGGTAATCGAAAAATTCCCAGCTGTTCATACCCTTAGGGCACTTCAACCAAATATACGGAGAATTCTTCCCGCCGGTATATTCAATTCCCAGTTCTTCCATAGTCTTTGCAATAATTGCAGCATTTTCCTGATAGTATGCAATGTTCTTGCGAATCTGTTTCTGTCCTTCTTCCGTGAAAACAGCTGCTGCTGCACACTGTACCGGATAGGAAACGCCGTTGAACTTACTGCCCTGCCGTCTGCCCCAAATCTGTGCAATGCTGACATCGGTGCCGTCAGAAGCGATTACATGCAGTGCGGTCGGAATAACAGTATAGCCGCAACGCATACCAGTAAAGCCTGCTGTCTTGGAGAGAGAACACATTTCAATGGCACATTCCTTAGCACCGTCTACTTCGTAAATGCTGTGCGGAACGTCCGGATCCGTGATGAACGCTTCATACGCAGCATCAAAGATAATGATTGCTTTATTTGCCTTAGCGTAAGCAATCCATTCTTTCAGCTGTTCTCTGGTATATGCGGAACCGGTCGGGTTGTTTGGAGAGCAGAGGTAAATCAAATCTGCATGAACAGACGAATCTGGCATAGCTGCAAAACCGTTGGATTCATCAGAATCTGCATAAATTACCGTTCTGCCGTTCATTTTATTAGAATCTACATAAACCGGATATGCCGGATCCGTAATCAGTACAATATTGTCATTGCCAAAAATGTCTACAATATTGCCGCAGTCACTCTTGGCACCGTCATTGACACGAATTTCATCCAGTTCCAGAGAAACGCCAAACTTCTTGTAATATCCTGCAATTGCTTCTTTCAGGAAATCATAGCCGGAGCCGCTGTCCTCATAGCCACGGAAGGTTTCTTTTACGCCCATTTCATCGGCACCTTTTTTCATTGCCTCTACGCAAACCGGTGCAATTGGCAGTGTAACATCGCCGATGCCCATACGAATCAGCGGTGCGTCTGGATTTTCAGCCATGAACGCATTGACTTTTTTTGCAATATTGATGAATAAATAATTCTTTTCCAGCTTCAAAAAATTCTCATTGATCGTTGGCATTTGAAATACTCCTTTATGAAATTAAAATTATGATTTAGGGCGTGTTGACATTATCATTATAATGATATGTGAATTTTATGAGGTGATTTTTCTCCGTTCTAAGCAAAAATTCGCAGGCGTGCTTTCGCATGGCAAGGATTTTTAACGACGAACGGGGAAAATCAACCCAAAAGACATGTGTCAGGCTTCGTATCAACACACCCTACATTTGCTTTAGAGATTCGGATACTCCATCTTTCCTTCAAAAACATAGGTTGCAGGTCCGATCATAGTGACTGTATCATCTTCGTGATAAATAATACGCAGATCTCCACCGCGGAGATGTACCAGAATTTCTTCTTCCTTTTTGCAGAATCCATTGAGAACTGCTGCCACTACAGTGGCACAAGTGCCGGTACCGCAGGCAAAGGTTTCACCGCTTCCCCGTTCCCATACACGCATTTGCAGCGTATGGTCATCGATCACGCGGACAAATTCCGTATTCACCCGATCCGGAAACAGCTCATGATGTTCAAAAGACGGACCGATTTTCTCCAGATCCAGAGAATCCACTTCCGGCAAAAACACAACTGCATGCGGATTTCCCATAGAAACGCAGGTCATTGCGTATTCCTTACCGTCCACTGTTACTGGCTGTGCAATAAACCGTTCCAGATCCGAATTGACCGGAATTTCTCTCGGAACGAGGATTGCCTTTCCCATATCCACTTTGACGCTTTCAATCTTGTTGTTGGCATCAGGATACAGTGTCAGATACTTGATGCCGGAGTTTGTTTCCAGCGAAATTTCTGTTTTGTCAGTCATGCCCATGTCGTAAACATACTTGCCGATGCATCTGGTGGCATTGCCGCACATCATTGCTTCAGAGCCGTCTGCATTAAAAATCCGCATTCGGAAATCTGCAACTTCTGACGGAAGAATCAAAACCAGACCGTCAGAACCTACGCCAAACCGAACATCACTTAAAAAAACAGAAAGCTTTTCCGGATCCGTTACGGTTTCCTTGAAACAATTGATGTAGATGTAGTCATTGCCAATGCCGTGCATTTTTGAAAAAGTCAGCATTATGAATCCTCCCTACCTTGGAAATCCCAAACTCTATGTTTTGACAGACACAAGGGTTTCCAAACAATATCACATTCTATTATACTGAAAAACCGGAAAAAAATCAAGCATATCCGGAAAAAATTTTCAAATTCTGTTTTTTTGTGCTTTCCCGTAAGAAAAGCCTTGCAAAATTCAAGGGATTATGTTATAATAAAACCTGTGTAAATTTGAGCAGATGTCTGCGGCTTTGCCGTGGAATAAATTTCTGCAATTTCAGAAATAGAAATGAGGGTCAAGATTGGATTTACAGATGATTGCCTATCTGGCAGAATTGGGAAAGCTTCATTTTACAAAAGAAGAAATGGAGCAAATGGCATCTGAAATGACAAGCATCATTGAAATTATGGATACCGTAAAGGAAATCGACATTCAATATGATGCATATGCCGACAATAAAAATGTTTATCTGAACGACTTGCGGGAAGACATCAAGGAAGACAGTTTCCCTACAGAAAAGATTCTGCAAAATGCTGTAAACGACGAAAACTGTTTCGTTGTGCCAAAGGTTGTAGAATAATCGCGATAAGCCACACCCGTTGTGTACGTGCTTTTCGCCGGATAACAATCAGAAAAGGAGGCATTCGTCTGCGGACGAATGAGGAAAACATATGGATCTTACGCAACAAACCATTGGAAAACTGCGTCAGATGCTGGACAGCAAAGAAATTTCTGCACCGGAACTGACACAGAGCTATCTGGATCGCATTGCAAAATATGATGATACCATTCAGAGTTATATTACAGTAACAGCAGAGCGTGCTCTGGCAGATGCCGCTGCTGCACAGAAAAAAATTGATGCGGGAAATGCAGGCGTGCTTTGCGGCATTCCCATGGCAATCAAAGACAATATTTGCACAGATGGCATCAAGACCACTTGTGCTTCAAAAATGCTGGAAGATTTCATTCCGCCGTATAATGCAACTGTAATGGAAAAACTGGCTGCACAGGACATTGTCATGCTGGGAAAAGCAAGCATGGACGAATTTGCAATGGGTGGTTCCACACAGACTTCTGCTTTTGCAAAAACCCGCAATCCGTTTAACACTGAATGTGTGCCGGGTGGTTCTTCCGGCGGTTCCGCAGCAAGCGTATCTGCTTCTCTGGCTGCAGCTGCACTGGGTTCGGACACCGGCGGCTCCATTCGTCAGCCAGCAGCGTTCTGCGGTGTTACCGGACTGAAGCCAACCTACGGCAGAGTTTCCCGTTATGGTCTAGTGGCATTCGCTTCCTCTTTGGATCAGATCGGACCGATTGCCAAAAACGCACAGGACTGTGCATGGATTTTGAATGCCATTGCAGGATTTGACCCGCACGATGGTACATCTTCCAAACGCAATCCGGAAGACTATACCGCAAAACTGGGAAAAGACATCAAGGGACTGAAAATCGCAATCCCGAAGGAATTCTATGCAGAGGGTATTGACGATGAAGTTCGAAATGCAGTGATGCAGGCTGCAAGAACTTATGAAAAAATGGGAGCAGAACTGGTGGAATGCAGCATGCCCAGTCTGAAATACGCTGTTGCAGCATATTATCTGATTGCTTCCGCAGAGGCTTCTTCCAACCTGTCCCGCTACGACGGCATCAAATATGGTCACCGCAGCAAGGTCGGCGACACATTCCAAGAACTGATCTGCAACTCCAGAAGCGAAGGCTTCGGCAGCGAAGTAAAACGCCGTATTTTGCTCGGAAATTATGCTCTGTCCAGCGGTTACTATGATGCATATTACGGAAAGGCTATGGCACTCAAGCAGCGAATCTCCGCAGAATATGCACACATTTTCGAAACCTGTGATGTAATTCTGACACCGACAACCCCGTCTGTTGCCTATGGCGTACATGAAAACATTTCTGATCCGGTAAAGATGTATCAGGCGGATATTTGTACGGTAACCGTAAATATTGCTTCTCTGCCGGCAATTTCTACCCCCTGCGGCTATAATGCAGCAGGCATGCCGATCGGTATGTCCATTGTGGGCAAGCAGTTCGATGAAGCAACCATTCTACAGGTTGCAGATGCCTTTGAACAGCAGTTTGAAACCGCTGTTCCGGTATTGAAGTAAGGAGGAGCAGTTTTATCATGTCATCATATATTCCTGTTATTGGTCTGGAAATCCATGCGGAGCTCCTGACCAAATCCAAAGTTTTTTGTACCTGTAGTGCAGAATTCGGCGGAAGCCAGAACTCCCGCTGCTGTCCGGTCTGCACCGGTATGCCGGGCACACTGCCGGTCATCAACCAGACTGCTGTAGAATATGCGGTAAAGGCTGGTATGGCACTGGGCTGCGACATCAGCAAGTTTTCTGTTTTTGACCGAAAGAACTACTTCTATCCGGACTTGCCGAAGGCATATCAGATTTCCCAGTTGTATTATCCGCTTTGTCTGGAAGGCAAAGTTGCTATTGACACCCCGAACGGACAGAAGTATATCCGAATCAACCATATCCACTTGGAAGAAGATGCCGGAAAACTGGTGCACGATGACTTCAACGCCGTTTCTCTGGCAGACTACAACCGTTGTGGTATCCCGCTGGTAGAAATCGTTACAGAGCCGGATATTTCTTCCGCAGAAGAAGCGAAGGCTTTCATTGAAAAGGTTATGCTCCTGTTGCAGTACGCTGGTGTCAGTGACTGTAAAATGGAAGAAGGTTCTCTCCGCTGCGATGTCAATGTTTCTATTATGCGTCCGGAGGATAAGGAACTGGGTACTCGTGCAGAGATCAAAAACATGAACTCTCTGAAATCGATTACCCGTGCCATCAATTATGAGATCAAGCGGCAGTCCAGACTGCTGGATGCCGGCAAAAAAGTTGTGCAGGAAACCCGTCGTTTCAACGAAAACAAGGGCGAAACTTCTTCCATGAGAAGCAAGGAAAACGCACATGACTATCGGTATTTCCCGGAACCGGATATTTTGCAGGTCAACTTTACAGATGAAATGCTGGATTCCATTCGGGATATGCTGCCGGAACTGCCGTATAAGCGTATGGAACGCTACATGAAAGACTATGGTCTGTCCAAGACAGATGCTCAAATTCTGATCAGCCAAAAGAGCGTTTCCGATTTCTACGACAATGCCGTTGCAGTTTATAACGCACCTAAAAGCATTGCGAACTTTATCATTGTAGAACTGCTTCGCCGTGTAAATCTGGGCGAAGTTTCTATGGAAGCACTGCCCTTCCTCCCTGCTGAATTTGCAGAACTGGTAAAAATGGCAGATACCGAACAGGTATCCAAGAACGATGCCAAGAAGATTCTCCGTCAGATGATCGAAACCGGAAAAATGGCAAAGGTCATTGCAGAAGAATCCGGCATGCTGATTGTCAACGATACCAAAAAGGCAGAAGAGGTTATCAGCAAAATTCTGTCAGAGAATGCAGAAGCTGTTTCACAGTATCAGTCTGGTGAAAAGAAAGTATTCGGCTTCCTGATGGGACAATGCACCAAATCCCTTCGCGGTGTTTGCACCCCCAGTACAATTAAGAAACTACTGGAAGCCAAACTGGCAGAAGCAAAACCGACAGTTACTGCGGAAGAATCTGCTGACAAGGCAAATGCGGCAGAAGAAGTTAAATCAGTAGAATGCACTAAGTTCACTAATCCGAATCAGTATATTCCGGAGAAGAAAGACGGCATCACACAGATCAATACTGATCATCTGCTGCACGAATTTGATTTCTCTGATGCAGCAGATCATGTAGGAGAAGAAATCTCTCTGCGTGCCTGCGTACATAAGATCCGCCAGATGAGTGGTTTTGCATTCCTGATTTTGCGTACCGGTCGTTACCTGATTCAGTCGCTGTACGTACCGGAACAGTGCAAGGATTCTATCACCGGACTTCGGGAAGGCAACTTTGTCTGGGTTCGCGGTAAGGTTACAAAGAATGAAAAGGCTGTCGGCGGCGTAGAGTTGCAGCTGTCTGCACTGGAAGTCATTGCAAACTGCAACGAGGAATACCCACTGAAAGTTTCCAACAAAAAGCTGGGCTGTGCACTGGACATCAATCTGGACAACCGTTCTGTTGCCCTGCGTAACATTTATGAACGTGCCATTTTCAAGATTCAGGAAGGCGTTGTCGGCGGGTTCCGCGAATTCCTCATTGGACAGGGCTTCACAGAGATCCATACCCCGAAGATCGTTGCACAAGGTGCCGAGGGTGGCGCGAATATCTTCCATCTGGAATACTTTGACAAACCAGCATTCCTGAACCAGTCCCCGCAGTTCTACAAGCAGACTGCTGTGGCATTCTTTGACCGCGTATTTGAAATTGCACCGGTATACCGTGCAGAAAAGCACGCAACATCTCGTCATATCAACGAATACATTGGTCTGGACTTTGAAATGGGTTACATTGACAGCATGTATGACGTTATGGCAATGGAAACAGCATGCCTGCGATATGTCATGGAATATCTGAAAAAGCATTATGCATTTGAACTGGAACTGCTGGAAGCAGATGTACCGGTAATTCGGGATATTCCCAGCGTTACCCTGCTGGAAGCAAAGGAAATTCTGGGCAACAAGGGTTCTAAAAACAAGCTGGATCTGGAACCGGAAGACGAAGTGGCAATCTGCGAATACGCAAAGAAAACATTCGACAGCGACTTTATCTTTGTTACGCATTTCCCGTCCTCTAAGCCGCCGTTCTATGCAATGAACTCCAGAGAAGATCCGCGTCTGGCATACAAGTTCGACTTGTTGTTCCGCGGTCTGGAAATTACCAGCGGCGGTCAGCGTATCCACGATTATCAGGAACAACTGGACAAGATGCACGCACAAGGTCTGGATCCGGAGGACTTCAAATACTATCTGGAAGCCCACAAGTATGGTCTGCCTCCGCACGGCGGTCTGGGTATTGGTTTGGAACGTCTGGTTATGAAGCTGCTGGGTCTGTCAAATGTTCGTCAGGCAAGCATGTTCCCGCGTGACATCAACCGTCTGCTCCCGTAATAGTCATTATCATTTGCAAATCGTATAGAGTAGCATTGTATGCACTCTGATTTTTCGTAAAACGCACACAAATGCACGGTCTTTGTGTGCGTTTTCTGTATAGGAGGGATCATCTATATGGACGACAAGGAATTTTATCTGGATGCCATTCGCGATGTGGTTCCGGAACACAAGGAAGAACAGATTCAAGATGTGTTTTATTCGTTTTTGGAATTGGAACATCTTTACGATTCTGCAATTGAACTGGTAAAGACACAGTTGAATATTTTCGACAACGAATTCAGTATGCGGTTTCAGCGAAATCCAATTCACAATATCGAAAGCCGTATTAAGACACCGCAGAGCATTGTAGGAAAGTTGCAGCGGAAAGGCATGCCGGTTACACCGGAAAGTGCCCGCAACAATTTAACAGATATTGCAGGGGTTCGGGTAATCTGCTGCTATATTGATGACATTTATGCAATTGCAGACCTCCTGACAGACCACAGTGCTTTTCAGCTGCGAAAAATCAAGGACTATATCAAAAATCCAAAACCGAATGGTTACCGGAGTTTTCACATGATTCTGGATGTACCGGTCTACATGTCCAACGGCAAAGAAATTGCTCCTGTAGAGATTCAGATTCGTACCATTGCCATGGACTTCTGGGCAAGTCTGGAGCATCAGCTGCATTACAAGTCTACTGGCGATCCTAAAATTGCCGCTTCCCTGACTGGCGAACTGAAAGAGTGTTCCGAAACTATTTCAGGAATCGATCAGAAGATGCAGGACATGTTCAAAAAAATCAATTTGCTTTAAGGCATTTTATGCATAACAAAAAAGCGTTTTGCAAGACAGATTATATTCTGCCTGCAAAACGCTTTTTTGTTTATTGTGCTGATGCGAATTAGTTTTGATTCAGTGCATTCAGCATTGTTGAAACAATATCCGAAGTAGAGATCTCACCAGAAACACGGTCTTCAATTACTACGCAAAATGCAATCGGTAAATTGGGATCATCATTGAATCCAACCAACAAAGAATTTTCCGATGCCCCGTTCTGTACCTGTGCTGTACCGCTTTTTACACCAACGGGATAGCCAATAGAACTGTAGCGTTCCTGTCCATTTTGTCGCATGATCTGTTTTATCTGACTGGCTACTTCTGCGGAAAAGATGTTGTTCTCTCCATAGGTGGTTTTTGCTTCATATTTTGTGCTCCCAGTCACGTTAGTAGTATGGTCAATGAGATAGGGCTCTGTCACTTTTCCGCTGGCATTGGCAATGGCACTCTCCCATAGCATCATTTGCAGTGGGCTTGCAAGTGCTTCGCTCTGTCCCATGCAACTCCACATGGTGTCGAAGTCGCTGGTATCTGTCAGCTTTGTAGAAGCACTGAAAGAAGATAATCCGTCAAATTGGATTTTCTGCATTTTTGTATCGTTTACCGCAATGCCCATACGTGTGTATGTTTGAATAATGTTATCCAACGGCATATCCTGTACCAGCTGTGCAAAAAACGGATTACAGCTGTTCTCAAACCCCTGCACAATGTTCTGTGTGCCATGTCCGTTAAGGTCATGACATTTGATCTGCTGATTGTATTTTGTGGTATAGATGCCGTTGCAAGTATATGTTTTGGACATCAATCCATCATAACCGAATGTTTCCAGAGCCGCAGCAGTGGTTGCTATTTTTTGTGTGGAGCCGGGAGTGGTTTCATAAAACGCTTTGCAAATCAAACTGCCGTCCGGCAATTCGCTGATATTGCTGTAATTATCCAGAATATTGACACTGGGTTTGCTGACGCACACCAGAATCTCTCCTGTCTGATAGTTGTAAGCGATTGCCGTTCCGTTTTTGCTGCCAAAAGCATTGTATACCGTTTGGTTGGCTTTATGATCCAATGTGGAGTAAATTGCCGTTTTTCCGTGAGGCGTTGCACCAAAAATCAAACTATAGTTTTGCAGTTTTTCAATGTTTTCGGAAACCAGCGTATTTGTCATCTGACCGCTGTCATCGCCAATCACATTTCCCACATCTAAGAAGTAATTTTCGTCATAGGTTTCTGTAGAAGCATTTGGATCAAATAAAATCTGATTATTTCGGTCATAGACCATTCCCAACGTCACATCATCAGAATGGGACATATAAAAGGAAGATTCTTTTACTACTTTCCAAACCAAAACACCCATGCCTAGGAAAAACACAATCAAAATCAGAATGGTCAGCCGTTCTCCGCGTCGGATACTTTGAATGCTTTTCATGCTGCAGCCACCGCCTTTCTTGCTCTGGCTTTTTTCTTTTTCGGTTCCGGTTTCTTAAATACCGGTGACTGTCCCGCTTTCAGCATACCGGCTAAGAAGCCACTGGTAATCATGGAGCTACCACCCTGCGAAATAAACGGAATTGTAACACCAGTAAACGGGATCAGATTGCAGGAGCCGAAGATGTTCAAGCCCATTTGCACAATCAACACTGCCACGCAGCCAAGAATCATAGTTGTATGGAAATAGCTACGAGGTTTATTGATCATCGGAAGCAGCATCATTGCCATTAAGATCAATATCGACAGCAATGCCACCAAAAAGCCCCATTCTTCACAAATGGTAGAAAAAACAATATCGGTGTCCGAGGCAAACACTTTATACAAGGAGCCGCAGCCCGGTCCCTTTCCGAACAAACCGCCCTCTGCAATCGCAATCAAAGCTTTACACTGCTGGTATCCATCTCCCTCCATTTGATTCCAGATGTCAACCGAAAGACGGTTTTGTACATAACCCGGTGCAAATCGCAGTGCCAATACTACAAGAATCGCAGCAATAGCACTGATTCCGATAATTGTTTTCTTAGAAAATTTTGCTTTTGGATAACACAAGCGACATGCCAATGCACAACCGTACGCAGCGGCAAAAGTAGGCAACGAACCTAAATCACGACACCACCACTGCAAACCTACAATGACAATAAATGCTCCTGTCAGGATCATCATTTCCTTGGAAACGTAGAAAAACAGAATCTTTTTCTTCTCATGCTGTTCCCGAATAGAGGTTGCACAGATCAAAACAAAAACCGGCTTCATAAATTCTGACGGCTGAATACTGATTGGTCCAATGTTGATCCACATGCTTCGACTGCCAGTCAGCAGCAAAATACTCAAAATCAGCACACCCAACAGAATATACAGCACAATTTTTTTAGATTGAATCCAAACATGATTTCGTGTCAAAAGGAAACCGACTTGACAAACTGCCAGTGCTACAATACAAGTAACATAGTGCTTTGCCGCAAATCCAACACCACCAAAACAGGATTGAAACATGACACTGATGTTGATAAGCAGCAGCAATACAAAATCCAGCGTATAAGTCATTTGGCGGTACAGGAATCGCAGCACTATACTATACGTGAGATCTAACCCGATCACAGCAACTGCCAACGGCAAAATGTCTTGCGGCATATCATATTTGCCGCGGAGCAGAATCGCAAGCAGCATAATAATGTGTGTCAGCAAGACAATTGTGGTGCATTTTCCATAAGTGAGTCCGTTTTTATACATTCTGTTTCCTCCTTCGCTGCCGGATTATCACCGATTTTGTTCCAAACCGAATCTCGTCCATGTCTTTGAGTTTGACCTGCGAACGAATCCGCCTGCCGTTGACAAATGTTCCGGATTTGGAATCCAGATCCATGATGCTCCACACCCCGTTAGACACATAAAGCACTGCATGATAACGGGAAACACTCATGTCCGTAAAACGAATATCTGCGGCTCCGTGTCTGCCGATCAGGATTTCATCCGCTTCCAACGGAATGACAACACGGCGTGAAGTGTCGTACAATGCCATGTGAGCACTGACCTTTTCCCAACGAAGCTGTTCGATTTCTTTTTCCTGCCGTGCAGTTCCAAACATCACCAGAACACTAACAGCAATAAAAATGACAACAACAGCACTGATTAAAATAGAATATGCCGGTATCCCCTGCAATGAAGATAAAAGCTTGTCAAGCATGTTCCAAACCTCCCATCCAGATAATTTTTTATAGGGCAATACCGCACAAAGAGCGTCTGACGACTTTGCACGCCATCTGCTTGCAAATTTCCCGTCATATTTCACAAAAATGCTC
>OJAG01000376.1_pt1 | contig 36125 bp, 13 predicted proteins | sample 1589021 | NCBI WGS metagenome assembly OJAG01 (sample SAMN03283264) | human gut metagenome | biome: human-associated habitat; material: feces | host: Homo sapiens | place: USA | collected 2013 | reverse complement strand
TAAAACAACACTGTGTCGGTTCTGCAACCAACAGTTGGATTGTGGGTTGTCGGAATTTGGGGAGAAGGCCATGGCCAAAGAATTGACGGAAAGCCGCCGCACCCGATACACACGGCTCGCCATGCAAGACGCGCTCGTCGAGCTGCTGCAGGACCAGCCGCTTGGGTCCATCACCGTCAAGGCATTGTGCGAGCGGGCGGACGTGAACCGTTCCACGTTCTATGCGCATTACACAAGCATTGAAGATCTACTGCACGATATCGAAGACGAGACCATGGCCTGGGTTACTGCCGCGCTCGACCAGTTGCTCGCGCAGCCTGATTCAGCCGGCATCGAGCACGTCATCGAACGTATCTGCCAATACATCGCCGACAATCGCAAGCATCTGCAGGTATTGATGAGCCCGAAAGCAGATATCGGCTTCCAACAGCAGCTACTGGGACTTATTTACAGCCGGCAGACAGTCGCCGAGCAGCTGCAGCCCGCCGCCAACGACCCGGTCGAGGCCCAAATGCGCATGCGCTTCGCCGTATCCGGCAGCATCGGCCTACTGCAATACTGGCTCGCCACCGACCTCGCAGCATCTCCGGAATCAGTGGCCCACACCATTTTCACCATGGGCATGCCCGTCTCGCAGTGAATTGGTGGGGATGGTTTGATAGGCCACTGCCGACTTTAGCTGTTTCGATCAAACGCGAATACCGGTATGGGCTGGCATCGGCATTCTTTGGCATTACGGCATGCCGCGCCTTACAATGACGAGCGTTGCGCATGGCGACCTCCCGCCGGTCATGCTAAAAATCAAAGAGACTCGAGAGAAGAGCACAATGAGTACTACTGACGCACCTAAGAAGTCGCGCGAAACCGACGATGTGCCGGTGCCGGCCACGCTGCGCAAGTCACTGAAGAACCGTCACATCCAGCTGATTGCACTGGGCGGCGCTATCGGAACCGGCCTGTTCTATGGTTCCAGTGAATCCATCGCGCTGGCCGGACCCTCGATTCTGCTCGCCTACTTGGTTGGCGGCCTCGCGATTTTCGCGATTGTGCGTGCACTGTCTGAAATGTCCGTTGAGGATCCGAAGGCGGGCGCGTTCAGCTACTATGCCACTCGCTACTGGTCCAAGCGCGCCGGCTTCATCTCCGGTTGGAACTACTGGTTCAATTACATCCTCGTCTCGATGGTTGAGCTGTCCGTGGTGGGCAAATTCGTAAACTACTGGTTCCCGGCGATTCCGACCTGGGTGTCGGCGGCCGTGTTCTTGGTGATTATCTGCGCCGCCAACCTGCTGGGCGTCTCCAAGTTCGGTGAGTTCGAGTTCTGGTTCGCCATTATCAAGATTGTGGCCGTGATCGCCATGATCGTCGGCGGCCTGGCCGTCATCATCTTCGCTCTGCCCACCGCATCCGGCATCAAAGCGAGCTTTGCCAACTGGTTCACCTTGGAAGGGGGCTTCTTCCCGAACGGTCTCATGGAGCAGACCAAAGACGGCACCTGGACCGGCCTGTTGATGGCGCTTGTCGTGGTGATGTTCAGCTTCGGCGGCACCGAGCTCATCGGCATCACCGCCGGCGAAACCGAGGACCCTCGTCGTACGATTCCCCGCGCCACCAATGACATTATCTGGCGAATTCTCGTGTTCTACATTGGCGCGCTCGGCGTAATCATGGCCGTAATACCGTGGAACACCATCGGCGGAGACGATGTTCCCAGCCCGTTCGTGCAAATCTTCGATTCCGTGGGCATCCACGCGGCCGCCGGCATCCTCAACTTCGTGTGCCTGACCGCTGTGATGAGCGTCTACAACTCCGGCCTGTACGCCAACTCCCGCATGCTGTATTCGCTGGCCAAACAAGGCAATGCACCCGCGTATCTGGGCAAGCTCAACGCTAAGGGCGTGCCGGTGGCCGGCGTGCTGACGTCCGCCGCGATCACCGCCATCGCCGTGGTCGTGGTGTTCGTGTGGCCTGAGTTCGCGTTCAACTATCTGATGTCGATTGCCACCATCGCTGGCATCATCAACTGGACGATGATCATGTTCACCGAAATGAAGTTCCGTAAGGTGGTCGCCGCGGGCGGCGCTCCCGAGGATTCCGAACTGGCCGGCAAGTCCGGCAAGGAAGCGCTCGACGCGATTCACTTCAAGCTGCCGTTCGCCAAAGTAACCCCGTGGGTGGTATTGGCGTTCCTGGCACTGGTCGTGGTGCTGATGTGCTTCTCCGCCAGCTACCGCGTCGCCGTCATCGCCGGCGTGATTTGGCTCGCCATCCTCTTCGCCGCCTACCAGATCACTCAGGCGAAGAGATAAGCCCCCCCTATTGCAAAAAACTCTCACTGACTCAACGTCAGTGAGAGTTTTTTGCAAATGAGGGGTCAGATACGGCGCTTGCGCCAGATGGTCAGGGCGATACCGGCGGCGGCGAGGACCACCACGGTACCAGCCACGCCGAAGACGGCGGCACCAGTGTCGGAGATGACGGCACCCGGCTTCTTGCCATCAGCGGAGACCTTCACGAGGGCCTTGCGGGCCTCGGTCAGGTGACGAATCGCATCCTGGACCTCGGTGGAGGTGGCGTTCTCCTTGGCGAGCACCTTCTTCGCTTGGGCCAGCGCATCGGCGTAGGCCTTCCACGAATCGGCGGTGTAATCGTCCTGGTTCAGCTTCTCGGCTTCGGCCTTGGCAATGGCGTTTTCGAGCTGCTTGAGCTCTTCCTCAGTGGCCAGATCGGGATCCGGAGTCGGCGTCTCGTCGGCAACGACCTTCACGGTGAACGTGGCGGTCTTGGTCGAATCGGCCACAGACTGCACGGTCACGGTCACCTTGTCGGAGGCCTTCGAGGAGTCGAAGCCGAGCAGATCGTACTCATCGGCGGCGAGCTCACGGGTGGTGGAGCCGCCGTTGCCATCGGCCACGGTCGCGGTGACGACCAGACCGGCAACGTCGAGCGCTTCACCAACCTTGTACTCGGCCTTGGCGGGCTGCGCGGTCACGGCGATGGAGAGGATCGTGCCTGCGGCCGGGTGCTCCGGCTCGGGCTGGCTCTCCTCCAACGCATTCTGCGCGTCGGTCAGGGCCTTGGCGGCGGCATCGACATCAGCCTGAGACAGGCCGGAGTCAAGGAAGGTCTGCTTGGCCGTCTTGGCTGCGGCGAGCGCATCCTCGAATGCCTTCCAGCTGGCCTCGGTGTAAGCAGAGCCATCGGTGCCGAGCTTGTCGGCCGCTTCAATCGCGCCATCAAGCGCCGTCGTATCGGCCATCTCAATGGACACGCCTTCGTCGGTCGGGTGAATGGTCTGCATCAGGCCGTCCGCGTCGAAGGTGATCTCGTCGATGGCGGTTTCACGGTGGTAGCCGAGGCCGGAGGTGAACACGCCGAGCGGCGTGTAGTGGCGATGGTAGGCCATGAGCCAACGGTCGTTGCCGTCCGCGTCGGTCACATGCACGTCGGACTGGTGCGCGGCACCTTGCAGGTTCTTGGAGGAATCCTTCTGCAGCAGCACACCCTTGTAGGTGATGGTGCCGTCGATGGAATCGGAGACGCCGTACCTCACATGGTAGTTCGGGGAGTTGGCGTCGTCGCACGACCAGGTCCAGTGGTACTTGCCGTCGCGGTAGGCGACGACCACGGACTCGCGGAAGCCGTTCAGACCGTTGAGCTTCTTCACCGTACCGGCCTTGATGCTCACCATGTCGTCGTTGAGTTCGGCGATGGCGGGCGAACCGTTGCCGTACAGGATGTACGACTTGCCGGTGTTCGGGTCGGTGAAGATGGACGGGTCGATGGCCTGTCCAACGGTGACGCCTTCCATCGTGCGAGTGACCAGCGGCTGATCGGCGGCCTTGTACGGGCCGGCCGGGTTGTCGGCCACGGCGACGCCGATGGCGGATGTACCGTTCGGCAACTTCGCGCAGTAGTAGAAGTAGTACTTGCCGTTCTTCTTCTCGATGGTCGGCGCCCACGCGGAGCCCACGGACCACGGGGAGATGGCGGTGTTCTCATCGCCATCGGTGGTCGGCTGGTGGTCCTTATTGACATCGAGGATCACGCCCTCGTCGGTCCAGTTCACCAAGTCGGTGGAGCTGAACGCATGGAAGTAGTTGCCGCTCCAGCCGGAGAAGCCGTCGGTGGTCGGGTAGATCCAGAACTTGCCGTCGAAGTAGTCGATGTCCGGGTCGGCGTACTGGCCGGGCAGTACCGGGTTGTTGCCCACGGTGACCTTCTTCAGCGTCCAGGTCTGCGGCGCACCGTCGCCCAAATCAACGACCAAAGTACGGTCCTTAGCCAGGTCGGCCGTACCACCATTGGTGAACGCCTGACCATCAAGGGTGAGCTTGATGGAGTCGTCGCTACGGTTGACAGACACCTTGACGGGCACCTTGGTCGCGCCGCCACGGCGGTTGAGCACGGTGGTGACGGTCTTCGTGGACCAGTCGAGGGTGGAACGGACCTGAGAGTGGTCGTCAGTGCCACGCAGCGAGTTCGGGTCGGACGGCACAGTGCCCACAGAAATACCCTGCAGAGCAATCGGGCTGGTCTTCTCGACTTCCTGAGCAGTGAGCGCGCGGTTCCACACGTTCACATTGTCGAACGAACCCTTGAAGTATGGGTCGTTGTAGAAGGACTTGCCCAAGTAGGCCAGCAGATCGTTACCCAAATCGGTGACCTTGTTCTTGGTCGCCTTGTTCTGAGCCACCTGCGCACCGTCAGAGTACACGGTCATCACGTTGTCGTCCAACGTGACCGTGACACGATGCCATGCGCCGTTGCCAGACAACGTAGCGTTAGCCGCGTCCTCCGCACCATACGAGTTGGTGGTGATGCGGCTGGCGAGCTCGCCGGAGTCGTTGTACTTCAGGAAGTAGTACTTGGTGGAGTTCTGGCCGAAAGCGAACGTGAACTGGTTTTTATTGATCTCCGACTTGACATCCATCTGCACAGTCAGCTTGTTACGGCCATCGAACAGGCCCTTCGGGAACTCGGCGTAGGTGCCGTCAGAGCCGTCGAGCTTAAGCACCTTGCCCTTTTCGGCATCCTCGGAGACCTTGGCGTTGCCGTTGAAGGTCAAGTCGTTGCTGTTCTCAGTGGTGTCGGTACCCTTGCTGTCTTCGAAGTCATACTCGGCAATCGGACCGGAGCCGTCTTCATCGGGTGTGACTGGCTCGGTGTCCTTGTTCTTATCGAATGCCTTCAGGATTGCGTTGTACTCGGTTTCAGTGACAGGCAGGATGGTGCCGTGACGCTTCTTGAGCGAACCGAAGTTCACATCAGAGGCAAAGCCCCAATCAGCCTTATCAGTGCTGCCTAAATCGGCAGAACGATATGGGGTGTAACCCTTACCGGCTGAGTACTGGTCCCACATCAGACCGTAGAGCATCTTCTTGCCCGCATCACTGGTCTGCACGTCATCTTCATTGTAGAAGAACAGCTCCGGGCCTTCCAGCTGCGCACCGGTCAGACCGGTACCAGTCAGGTCACCGAATGTACCGACAAGCGTCCACTGGTTCGGATCACTGTCAGTGCTGTAGTAACCATTCGCAATTGTGTCACCAGTGGTGAGCGTTGTGGCATACGGATCCTTGCTACGCTCAACACCGAGGTACGTGTCACCGGACACACGATAGTAATAGCCGTCATCGGCCTTAATCATCGTGGTATCGATAACGGACTTGACTCGGTCGATCCACTTGACAGGCGTCGTGAAGTTCACGAAATCACGCGTGGTGGAGTAGTACATATTGGTGCGATCGCCGGACTTGTTGTCCGCGTCGGAAGCAGTGGCCCAGTACACCATGTACTGCTTGTTCACATCATCCCAGTAGGCTTCCGGAGCCCAAGCCATGCCGGCTCCCGGAATCTGAGAGGCAACGTCAACGGCGCGCGGTTCGCTCCAGTTGACGAAGTCATGCGACTCCCACACGATTAGGTTGGTGCTGCCATTGGTGGTAGCGGTGGCCGCGCCCCAACCGCCACGGTTATGGATGCTCAGCTCGGTAGCGATGAGGTAGACGGTGTCGCCTTCCGGAGAGCGGACCAGATACGGGTCGCGCACGCCGTTGTCCTTACCACGAGAGTTGCCGGTCTGGCTGTTGTTCCAGCTGAGTACCGGATCGCCGGACTCGCGGGTGTCATGCCAGCTCAGGCCATCCTTGCTGGTGGCGAAGTACATCTGCTCGTCGGTAGCGCTACCTTCGGTGCCGGTGAAGTGCGCAAACAGATAGTCCGTGGTCTTCGGCTGTTCGACGGCGGCCTTGACGGTCAGCTCGAATTCCTTGGTTTCCGTGTTGCCGTCAGCATCGGTAATGGTGGCAGTGAGCGTCACCTTGGTGTCGGTTTTCTGACGAGCAACAACACCAGCTGCGATGTCACCATCTGCCGCATCGGTAATGACCTTTGCGTTGCTGGATTTCCACGTAATCGCGGAACCGTTAACCGAGCCCTTGGCCGGAAGTGTGATGTTGGAATACACATCAGTGCTGCCGTTGTTAATGGTCAGCGCATTAGCGTCGGCCTTGGCGGCATCGGACTTCGTGGAATCGTAGGCTTCCTTGATTTGGTCAGCAGTATGCGCAGAGCCGTAAATCTTGAGGTTGTCAAGTGCGCCGGTATAGTATTCGCCATTCACCCAGTTGGCCTTGCCGATCTGCAGCACGCCGCCGTCTGCGCCGAGAATATCGGTGAGCTGAGCGAAGCTCGCGCCATCAGCTGGGGCTACGGTTGCGGCCTGCTCACCGTCAATGTACAGCATGGAAGCGGCCTCGTCGATGACCAAATCGACGTGACGCCACTGGCTGGCGAGACCATCCTTGCTCACATTGCCGGTGGTGTCGCGCTTACCAGCGTTGTTGTAACGCTCAACGTTCACCGAAGTGGTGCGATCCATCACGCCGAGGTAATGCTCTTGCTGATAGGTCTGCGCATTCGTATTCGGTGCCGCAAATACCGACCAGCCCTGATTGGTGCTGACGGACTTGGAATCGTACGAAATCGTGACCGCATCCAGGCCCTTGAGCACGGCAGAATCGTCCGACTTAGTCACATTCAGCCAGAATCCAGAACCGAGCCGAACTGCAGCAGTACCGTCCTTGCTGGTAGCCACTGCGGCAGCACCGTTGATGGTCGCCTTGGTGCCGGTGGTGTCATCGACAATAGTGCCAGTAGCGCCTGCAGCGACGTTGTCGAAATCAAGACTGGCGAGCAGATCGCTGTCTGCCGCTGCCTTGGCATTTGATTTCAGGGCTGCTGCCAGCGCCCGCTGCGCGGCCGATGAATCGGTGGTATCCGATTCAACCGCATTTGCTGCTGGCGCCAACGCCATCAGCATCGGGACAGCTGCAAGAGCTGCCACCGCTTTCTTCCACTTACCCATGTGTCTCCTCTGATTGTGGGTTTTGGTTTTGCGTTGAGTTATGGATCGAAGTTATTGATCAATGGTGTTCAGCTTCCTGAACAGGAAACAAACATCGATTTTGTTATCAAATTGTTATCGTGCGACGGTCGGTCACTCCTTTATCGGCCTAGTTTCGCGCCTTTTTCGCACCGACGAAGCTGCTTCGTTTGCCAGCACGAACTGTGTTCTCATGCATCCGCGCAACGCCCCGCCCCCTCAAACGACACCGTTTTGAGGGACAGGGGCAACGCGAAGCCGCATTTTTGGCTATAAGTACTTACAAGTTTAATGTGAGCGTTCACTCTTTGTGGAGCGAGGGCCCCAATCATCCGTCTTCGGCACTCGGCTCCCCTCACCCAGGGGAGCCGAGTGCGACGCCAATCAGGACTGGCGCTTGCGCAGGCGTAGGCTCCGGCAGCGGCGACAAGCAGCGCCGCGGCGGTGAGGCTTACGCCGAGGACGGCGGAACCGGTGTCACTGATCTTGTCGCTCGGCTTGGCGGCGGGCTTTTGGGTGCCGTCATCCTTGCCGTCGGTCTTGCCGGAATCGCCGGACTTCTTGACCAGCTTGTCGACGGCGGACTGGAGCCGAGACAGCGCCTTGTCCACTTCCTGCTGGTCGGCGGAGCTCTGCAACACCTGCTGCGCATTGGCGAGCGCGGCGGCGAAAGCATCCCAACCAGACAGGTAATCAGCCTTGTTATAGCCCTTCACCTTATCGACAAGCGCCTGCAACTTGGACTTGTCAAGGGAACCCTCAGTGGGAACGTCTGGCTCAGCAGGCTTCAGGGCACTCATGACCGACTCCAACTGTTGGGCTGCGGCATCGACATCCTTCTGCAGAGCTGCGTCATCGTTCAGAACCGTACGGACCGCACCAAGGGCCGCTTCCAACGACTCCCAAGAAGTCGCCTCATAGTCAGATGCCTTCGATCCCTCTGCCTTGGCAACCAAATCGCTTAGCGCCGTCTTGTCAGCGCCGATCTTCCGCAACTGGTACGCGGGCAAGATGGCTTCCCGGCTATCGGCTGAATCATCGGGGTTGCTTCCCGCAAGCGTGAGGGTCTTGCTGGTTCCCGATGCGATGAACATGCCAGTGACGTATTGTCCGGTTCCGCCAGCGGCTTTTTGACTGTTCTGTTCAAGCTTCACCATGCCACCAAGATCGGCGATATTCGTGGTTTTGCCGGGATTGTAGTTCTTGCCACTCGTCGCGATGCGGCAATCATTGGTCCAGAGCTGAATCTCATAACGCTCACCCGGAGTCAGATTATTAAGCGTCAGCACAATGCCGGCACGCTCCCCGGCAGAGTTCGGAATGGTTCACGAAGCATCACCATTCGATTCGTTGAACCATGCGCTTCCCAGCAAGTCCCCGTATTCCTTGGTCAGCGAAGCGCAAGCCCCAGTACCGCAAGAGGCATAACCATTCCACGCCCCAATTTGATTATCGGAAGCGTGGCGATATCCGTAGTCCGTGTAGGTTACGGTATCTCCGTTCCCCAGCGTATATGGAAAGGAGTTAGAGAAAGCCTCTCCCGCGAACGTCACACCGTTGAATTCATGAGATGCGGTGTCTCCACCCATATTGAGGATGGGTGCCCCTAGTTGGCAGGCAGGAGGGTTCCTCTCAGTCCGCTACGAGGACAGTCCGTCCGCAATTGCGGACGGACTGAGGCCGACTTTCCGCCCGTGGGACTGTCGGCCTTCGTTCACCTACAAACGCCTCTGGCGCTTGCGCTGGAGGGTCAGGGCGATGCCGGCGGCAGCGAGCGCCACGGCCACACCACTCAGACCGAGCACGGCCGCACCGGTCTTGGATAGACCGACCTTGTTACCCGTCTTATCGTCCACAGCACCAGTGTCAACGCTCGAGCCGTCGCCCGGCTTAGTCGAATCGCTCGAGCCATCGCCCGAATCGGAACCGTCGACCTTCACCAACGCGGCCTGCGCCTTGTTCAACGCGGCGGTTGCGTCGTCGACGTCCTTCTGCGAAGCGTTCTCGTCGGCATAAACCTTCTCGGCGGAGGCCAACGCTGCGGCGAACGCCTTCCACGAGGCGGCGGTGTAGTCGGACTCGCGCAGCTGCTTGGCGGACGCGAGCGCCTTGGACAGGTCGGTCTTGTCGACCGTAACCGTGTCGTCAGCCACCTTCACTGTCACGGAAACGGTCTTGGAGGCCAGCTCCTCGGAAGAGCTCATGTCAAACACCGGCATACCGTCGGCGGCCCAGTGCACACGGCGCACGAACATGTCGCGGCCGGTAGCATTCACGGATCCGAGATTCTTCGTAGCATAGGCGTGGAACACGTAGACCTGGTTGCCGTCCTCGTCCTCGCTCCACATGCCGTGACCGGTGCCAAGCTGCATCTCGCCGTTGAACGGACCGGACTTCTGAATCGGGTAGTTGAGCGCCGTCCAGCTGGCCGGGTCGGTCAGGTCGGAGCCGGCGGCATCAGCCACGGCCAAACCGGTGGTGTAGGTCTTGCCTACGCCGGAACCGGAGAACATGAGGTACAGCTTGCCGTCGCGCAGGGTCACGTTCGGACCTTCGGCTATGGCGGCGTTCCACGCGTACTCCGGGGTGACGATGCGCACCGGGGAGCTGGTCACATGGGCCGGGTCCTTCGGGTCCATCTTGGCAATGTAGGTGGCGCCGAGCTGCTGCCAGGCGTAGTAGGACCTGCCGTCGGCATCCTGGAAATAGGTCATGTCGAGCGACATGCCCACTCCGCCGGACGCGGTGGCCGCGAGCTGCTTGTTACCGTTGAGCAGCGAGGCGTCATTGCGGTAGATCGGTGTCGGCACAGTCCAGTTATCGGGGTCGGTCGGATCGAGGTCGTGACCGTCGACATCCTGCTTGAGCTGCATGTACACCGACTTGCCGTTGGACCATGTGTTGCCGTATCCGGCCATGAACAGAATCGTGAGCCTACCATCGATCTCATGAATTTCTGGAGCCCAGAAGCTGTGCATGATGGCATTACCCTCGGAGTCCTTGTCGCCAGCCTTGAGCAGCGACACCTCCTTGTTGTTGTAGCCGTTCGACTGAATCAGGGCATTCGGGTTGCCCGGCTCGTCGGCGAGACCGGAAATCGTGTCGGCCATGCGGAACGGCATGTGGGGCGAACCATGCTGCCAAGTGACGTCACCTTGGATGTCGTTGGAAGCGATCATCAGGAACTTGGTTTCGGTGGCTTCCTTACCGTCGACCTCATGCGTCCACTGCCACTTATACACCGATGGATCGGCGCGGTCCTCGGCGAACGGAATCTGGTATTCGGTCTGCTTGACGGTGCCGGTGACAGTGTAATCACCCACCTTCGTCAGATCTATGCCCTCAGTGTTCCATGAGGAAATCGGCAGGGAGCCGGTAGAACCGTCGGAGTAAGTGAGGTCCACGTTCTTCGGCAGTTGCGCGGTCACCTCATCGATTGAGGTGCCCTTCTTGACGGTGATGTCAGTGAGATTGCTCGTGCCGGTGTTCTCAGAGCGGCCGTAACGGGTGTTGAGCGCCTTCACCGTGGCCTCGTCCACCGCGATGGTGGCACCGGAGCGGAAGTTCGCGATGCCCTGCACACCGTCGGCGGCGAGTACGCCGGACTTGGCGACGGAACCGTACAGTACGCTACCGTGCTTGGATGTGGAGCCCTTGAGCGAATCGAACGTGGTGTACTTGGCCACGCCGTTGTCATCGGCCCAGCCGACGACATACTGCTTGGCGGCGGTGTCGTACACGGCGTACGGAGCGTTGACGCCGTTGGTCTCGCCAAGATCGATGATGGAACCGGAGTTCTCCTGTTCGCTATAGGTGAGCAGGTCTTCGGAAGTGGCGATGAGCACGCTGGACTTCGCGGTGGAATCACCGGTGGCGGTGCCACGGTTAGTGCGCACGGAAATCACACCATAGGTGCCGTCGGCCATGCGGAACAGGCTCGGATCCTTGAGACTGCGATAGTCATTGCCGTCAAGGTTCTCGTTGAGCTTCTGCGCCTTCGGCGAACGTGCGAAGAAGATACCATAGTTCTCGTTGTACGGGGTGTACGAACCGTCAGCGTTCTGCAACGCGAGGTGCATGCTGTAGGCGACGTCGCCGTTGTTGGCCTCATTCTCGCCGGTGGCGTTGCGATCGTAGGCGGCGATGGTCGCGGACTTCGCGGCGGGCAGCACCTTTACGGTGAAGGCCTTGGTAATGGGCTCGATGCCGGCGAGACCGTTCTTGGAGAACTCGACGGTGATGGTACCGGTCGTGGCCTCGTCGCCATCGATGGTGATCTTGCCATCCTCGACGGCTACGTCCTTAGTGGACGTAACCGTGGCGGTAGTGCCATTCACAGCCGCCGGGAGGGCGTCTCCGGAACGCACGACGGACGGGATCACGTAGCCGGCCGCGGCTTCCTTGAGCTGTTCAGCGGCAGTTTTCGTGGTCGGGTTGACCGTGACCGTGAATTCCTTCGTAGCGGTCTGGCCACGGACTGTGACGGCGGCGGTCAGCGTGACAGTCTTGGCTGCCTCGCCCTTGGCGGGCTGGTTGACTGTGCCGTCAGTCGCGATGACGCTGCTATCGGAGGACGCCCACGTCACGCCGTTCGCAGTGGGCAGCGAAATGAACGGATCGTCGACCGTCGTGGGGATGATGATGCCGTTCAGCACGGAACCGGTGAGTTCACTGGCATGAATTGAGGCATCGGCAGTGCTGATCGCGGCGACCTGATCGGCGGTGAGCGCGGCATCGTATACGCGGAAGTTCGAGACCGCGCCCTTGAACAGGTTGTCGGGCCACGGCGAACGGCCGATGGTGTTGAGCGACTGGTCCTTGACGCTGGACAGTTTGGCCGGCACGGTGCCGGATGCCACCTGCGTGCCGTCGATGTACAGTTTCGCGGCGGTGCCATCAATGGTGGCGGTCACCGACAACCATTGGTCGGCCTTGGCCACGCAGGAGCTGGACTGCACGAGCGTCTCCGTACCGCCCGATTTCAGGCCGACGAGCGGGTTACGCGAACTGCCGCAGTTGAGCGTGGCGAAGAAATACTCCGTATCGGAGCTGTCGTTACCGATGTTCCACAGGAAATGGAAAGCATTGAGCATGCTGGAATCCGCTTTGACCTCCAACTGCACCGTGGCGGCGTCCTTGCCGGACAGCAGATTCGAGGGCAACTTGACCCAGTCGCCGGTGCCGGTCTTGGCACCGCCGGAAAGGGTGAGGGCATCATCGGCCCAAAGCGAGTCGGCGGAGTTCTGTACTTCGGCCGCGCCAAGCGTAGCGTTCGGCGCACTGTTGGCCACGGTCTTGCCGTCACTTGGCTTCGTGGTGAAGTCGTAGGCGGCGATGAGATTATCGGTCGGAACGGTATCGGCCGCGACCGCCGTGGTCGCACCGATTCCCATGCCGGCAAGCGCCATCGGCACTGCCAGCATCACACCGAGCAGGCGCTTGCCTATCGATGGTTTGGTTGTCATTGCTTCTCCTTCTTGCGCGCGGTGATACTGCTTGCCGCGCAACAGATCTAGATATTGAGTGGTGAAGTTCGGTAATGGCTATTGGAGCTATGGGGCCATAGAGCCTATGCGTCCGACAGCGTCGTCGGACGAACGTGCAATACGCCCCCTCTGATGGGACCGCGCCATGAAGCGAACAATCCAGTAGGCTGCTTGCTGTACGGCTCGGCCCGTCAGAGGGGGCTTGGTCTACGCTGCAAGCAGCTCAGGCCTGGCGTTTGCGGAGGATGTAGGCGGCGCCGGCGGCGGCGAGCAGTGTGACCGCGGTGATACCCGCACCGAACACCGAGGCGCCGGTGTTGGACAGAGCGCTGTCCGGCTTGGTGGCGGGCTTTTGGGCACCGTCGTCCTTGCCGTCGGTCTTGCCGGAGTCGCCGGACTTCTTGACCAGCTTGTCGGCGGCGGACTGGAGCTGCGACAGCGCCTTGTCCACTTCCTGCTGGTCGGTGGAGTTCTGCAACACCTGCTGCGCATTGGCGAGCGCGGCGGCGAAGGCATCCCAACCAGACTGGTAATCAGCCTTGTTATAGCCCTTCACCTTATCGACAAGCGCCTGCAACTTGGACTTGTCCAGCGTGGAGCCGGGCTCGGCGGCCTTGATGGTGAACGTTGCCGAGACAGTACCGGAGTACTTGCCAACGCCGGTCACGGTCACCGTGGCGGTGCCGGGTTCGACGTTGTTCGTATAGGCCACCGTGTAGTCGGCGCCTTCCTTGAGCGTCGCGCCATCGAGTACAACGGTCACGGCCGGCTCCTTGGCAGCGCCGTCTGCGGTGAACTCGTTGGGTTCGACGGTGACGGTCGCCTTGGAGAGGTCGATGCCGTTCACAATGACGGTAGCCTCGACCGGCATACGGGAATCGTCTTGGGCGATGCCCTTGACGGTGAAGGTGCCGGTCTTGGCGTAGGAAGATGCGTCAATGGCATCCCACTCAACTGCAACGTCAGAAACGGAACCGTCCGCATGAGTCAGATGCGCGGTCTCCGGCAGCGTCGGAGCCACACCAACCGTCGTCTCGGCAGACAGCGCGTCAACGGACTTCACAGCCACAGCCGGAGCGTATGCCTCCAGCACCTTCTGGTACTGGGCGCGGGTCACGGGCAGCACGGTTCCGTGGCGCGGCTTGCCGCCATCGGAGTTGGTCGGGAAGTTCGCCTCAGGCATCTTATTGCCGATAACGGTCCACTGACCGCTGGCGATATCCTCAGTCGCCATCGGCACATAGTGGTTTGGACCTTGATGATAGCTCGGCTGGTCGGCGAACAGGTAGTACTGGTAGCCGTTCACATCGCCATCGTTGGCCTTGAATAGCGATGGACCTTCGCCGGAAGTGAAGGTTTTACCGTAACCGTTAGCCTGGCCTTTACCGATGTTCGTGGCAACTTCGCTCCATGCACTATCCTTAAGCGCATCGGCGTAGTTCTTCACGCCGGCGCCACCAATTGCGGCAGTCAAATCTGTGGACTTCTCCTGACGCAAAGACATCGTGTTTTCATCTTTGTAGATGCGGTAGTAGGTATCCCCTACCTTTTGCACGGTCACATCGATGGATCCACTGCCTGCACCGCCTCGGCGATCAACGTCAATCCACACTACCGGGTCGGAGAAGTTGACGAAGTCATCGGTGGTGACGTACACCATGCGGTTGTAGGTCAGCTGCTTGCGGCTGTTCTCGTCGGTGTTGTCGTACAGGTTCGAGGCCCAATAGACCACGTACTTGCCGATTTCCTCGTCGTAGTAGGCCTCAGGCGCCCAAGTGTTGCCTGCGTAATCAGAGCTCACCTTGACGTGGCTTTGCCTGGACCAGTTGACCAGATCGTCGGACTTCCAAATCTCAATGTACTTGGAACCGTTAGCCTGTGCACCAGCAAAGCCATTCAGCCCGTTGAGGGGGGCACGACCGTCAATCTTCAGATCGGTAGCAAGCATGTAGAACTTGTCACCATCCTTGGACTTCATGATGAACGGATCGCGCAAACCCTTCTCGCCAAACTCGGAAGTGAACAGCGGAGTGCCATTGTTCAGCGTGTTCCAGTCGAGCGCATCGTTGCCCTTGGAAGCCGCGAGGCTGATTTTCTCGCCGCCCACGCCCTCGCCGGTGAAGAACGCCCACACGTAGGCCTCGTCCTTCTCTTCGGCGGCAGGCATCGGCTGAATGGTGACGGTGAAGGTCTTCGTTTCGGTGGCGGTACCGTACTTGGCAGTGGCTTTGAGCGTCACAGTGGCGGCATCGCTTCCGGCGGCAGGGCGCTTAACAGTGACCGTTCGAGATTTGTCGTTCACGCCTTCGCCTAGTGTGGCGATATCCTTGTCACCGGTCACTTCCCACGAGATGGTCGAACCATTGTTGCCCTTGGTGGGCACGGAGAAGTTGCTACGGATGTCGTCGGAGTCCTCGATGGTGACGGCGTCAAGGTCGGCCTTGGCTTGCTCGGCATCGGAGAACTGCTTCGGCACGAGGACCGTGTAGGCGGCGGTTTTGGCGTTGTTGCCGAACGTGGCGGTGAGGGTTACCTCGGCATCAGCTGCGGTTGCGGCCGGACGAGTGACTGTGGCCTTGCCGGTAGCGTTGTCAACGGCGATGGCTGCGTTGCCCGACTTCCACGCAATGCTCACGCCAGCGGCGCTGGTCGGCAGCGCGAAGTCCTCGGTAGCGGATGCGGGCACAGCGGCCTTGACAGCGGCCTCGGCCTTGTCGAGCACCTGAGCGTCATACAGCTTGGTCACGTCTGCGGCGCTGATGGCAGTGTCGTATACGGCGTAATCGTCCACGTCGAGCTTGGAGTTCGGGTCAGCGTAGGAGGACTTGCCAATGTAGGCGACGAGGTCGCCGTAATTGGTCAGGCCACCGGCCGGAATGGTGTAGGTGGCGTCTCCAACCTGCTTGCCGTTGAGGTAGAAGCTCATGGTGCTGTTGGTGCCGCTGATGACGGTGGTGTACAGAGCCAAATCGCTGGTGGCCTTGGTGCCGATGGTGGCGGCGTTCGTCGATCCAGGGCCGACTTCGGTGCCCCACGGGCTGTTATTCGGGTCGGCCGCAGTGGCATTGGTCATTACGGATTTCGCGTAGCCACTCGGGTTGGCCGGGTTGAGCAGCCAGTAGCCGTTGGCCGGATAATTGCCGGTCTTGGCCGCGCCGATGTACGCGGCGGCGGTATTGCCGTTGCCGTAATTGTTCTTGAGCCAGATGGAGACGGTAACGTCCTTCTTACCGGCGATGGCCGTGGTCGGCACGCTAATGGTTTGCGAGCCGGTCAGGTTGATCTGGCCATTGGCCACCGTGGCGTCGCCGGATAGGGTGGCATCGCTGTTGGCCGCGCTGCCCTCGTTGGCGATGGTCTTGGACGTCAGTGCGTTATCGAATGAATAGTGGATGATCGGACTGGCGTCGATTGGCGATGCGCTCTCGGCACTGGCCGTCATCGGCAGCACCAGACCAGCGAGCAGTGTTGCCACGCCGACCGTAAGTCCGGTTGCCTTTCGTATCAGCTTTCTCATGTTTCTCCTCATTGATAGGGTTGATTGTGGTTGCGCCTCCAGTTATGAGGCACAGTTTTGAAATTGTTCAAGTTATGGTGATACTAGGTGCTTCCTCTCCGTCCGTCAGAAGCCGACTGAGAGGAAGCATTTGAATCCGCTCAAGCGCGGCGCTTGCGCCAGATAGTGAGGGAGATGCCGGCGACGGCGAGCGCCACCACGGCACCACCAAGGCTGAGCACGGCTGCACCAGTCTCGGACAGGTCAGCGCCGGGCTTGTCGCCCTTGTTGTCGCCCTTGTCAGGATCCTTGCCGGTGTTCTTGTCACCGTTATCCTTGCCGGAATCAGGATCGGTCGGGTCTTCAGGGTCAGGAGCGACGGCCTTCTTGGTGAGCACGACCCTGTAGACCTTGACGGTCGTGCCATCCTGCGTGGTCACGGTCACCGTCACCACGTTGTTTGCCACGGCCACAGTGGCCTTGGCGTTGGCATCGTTTGCCACAGCCTGCACATCGGCATCGGTCACCTTGCTCGGATCGTCGACTTCAAGCGCGGCACCCTCAGTAGAGGCAGCCGTGTCGAGGTCGATATCGGAACCGACAACGTTCAGCGACTTCAGCGTGGCATCAGAAGACACCTGGTCCTCGGTCACCACGACCTTCAGCGTCACGTTTTTCTTCGACTGGTCGAGCTCCTCGCTAGTGGTCATGTCGATAATCGGCGTGCCATCGGCACGGAAGTGCACCGGAACAACACCGGCATGGCGAGCCGTGTTGTTGGTGCCACTGGTCATCGCGTGATACACGTTGTACGTATCACCGTACGGGTCAGTGAAGTAGGAGTTGTGGCCCAAGCCAAACTGACCGGCGAAAGTACCGTTGTGCAACCACGGGTAGTTGGACTTCGTCCAGCTGGCCGGATCGGTCAAGTCGTCACCGACATTTGCGATGAGCATACCGGTGGCATACTGCGGAGTGACCAGCTGCGCGGAGAACACCATGTACACCTTGCCGCCGGAGACGAGGACGTTCGGGCCCTCATTCACGCCGTCCAGCTCCCAACCCCATTCGGGGCGCATGAGACGCTGCGGCTCGGTGATGGCCTGCCACGGCTTGTCCGAGTTGACCTCGGCAATGGACACGTTGGCCTTGGCACCCTTACGCTCCTGATCGCCTTGGCTCCAAGCAATGTACGACTTGCCGCCAGCCTCGAAGTAGGTCATGTCGATGGACAGACCGTGCGGGGACAGCACGCCGCCATCCTTGGCCTGCACGCGATGCTCAAGCCAGTCGGCGGTCTTGGTGGGATCGCCGCCATCCTTGAGCTCCATCACGTAAGCAGATGGACCGGCCCAGTTGGGAGAATTAGTGATGTTTTCATCACCAGCCTTACCGGCCGGGAAGGTAGCGTAGAAGCAGTATAGCTTGCCGTTGATAACGTGCAGCTCAGGTGCCCAGTGGTAACCCTTGTGCCCCAAACCATCGTTCTCGCCAAACAGGTACACATCCTGACCTTCGACCTTGTAGCCGCCTTCAGTTGCGGTGCCGGCCTTCTGATCCTTCAGCCCGGCGAGCGTATCGGAGGATCGGATGAACAGTGTCTTCATACCGCCGGTGTCGGAGGTGCCCATGGCGTAGTACTTACCGTTGTAGTACACGATGTTCGGATCGGCGCGGTTGCTCATCATCGGGAACTGCTCGGAGTAGTTCTGCTGGTTGATGGTGCCGCTGATTTCGTAAGTACCGGCCTCGGTCAGGTCGATCTTGTTCAGATCGTCCTGATTCCAGTTGACGCGGAAGTCGAAGGTGGAGCCATCGGAGTAAGTGGCGGTTGCCGTGGCACCCTTGGAGAGGTTGCCGTTGTCGAGCTCTGCGCCGCCGTTGATCTGCGCGAGCAGGTCATCCTTGGTGGTCTTGTTGGCCTGCACGGTGATGTCTGTCGGGACTTCCACACCAGTGTTGTGCACGCGGCCAAGCCTCTCGGTCAGGCTGTCAGCAACATCCTTGGTAAGCGCGATGGCGTTGCCGCTACCAGCAACCGCATTATCGATACCGGTCAAGTCAGCTTGCGCGCGCTCGAAGCCTACGCCGTTCTTGACTTCAGAGAAGGTCTTAAAGTCCTTGGTCGTCACGTACTTGGCAACGCCGTTCACCTTCCACGAGATACGGTATTCGCCTGCGGAAGCGTCGTATCCAGCTGCGATGGAACCGGCATCAAACAGAGTAGCGTCAGAGGTGACCGTAACCATGTCGCCACGCTCGTCCTCATTCGGCTTGCCGGACCAGTCCGTCAGATTGCTGGAGGTAGAGAAAGCAACCTGGCCGCCATCTACGCGATTGCCGTTCACATCAGTGAACACTGCCACATAGGCGTACTTGCCATCCTTCAACTGGAACAAGTACGGGTCTACGAGACCACGAACTTCAGTGGATTCAGTGTTTGCGGTTGCGTTGATCTTCGCCTCGGCAAAAGCCACACCGTAGTTGGTGTTGAGCGCAGTGGTCGTAGTGCCGTTGTTCAGCGCCAGATGCAAGGCATTGCCCACGCGGGAGCCACCGTTGATGGACCTGTCGCGAGTGTAGGAGGAGAGCTTCTGGGCGCTCTTCGGCATAACGCGCACGCCGGTGAACTTCTTTGTGGTGCTGGTGGTGCCGAGCGTAACCGTCGCAGTAAGGTCGACGGTCTTCTCAGCGTCGCCGTCTGCGCCAACGACTGTGCCATCGTCTTTGACGAGGCTCGTGTCGGAGGACTTCCACGTCACCTTCGCATCAGGGGCCGCAGCAATTGCAGTCGGCAGCGTTGCGCCGGCAGTGAGCTGGTAGTCGACCAGCAGTCGTTCGGCGGCTGCGTCGGCGGCGGTGATGGCCGCAGCCACGTTCACCGTGAATGTCTTCGTGTATTCGATGCCGTTGACCGTGGACTTGGCGGTGAACGTCACATCGGTGTCTTGGGCCGGGGCTTTGACGAGTGTGCCGTCGTTGCCGAGCACTGCGGTGTTGGACGAAGACCATGTGATCGTGTTGCCGAGCGCATCCTTGGCAGGCAGAGTCACGCTGCCTTCGGTGGAGCCGGGCAGGGTCACGCCATCCCACACCATGCCGTCGGAAACGTAGGCAGCCTTCCAAATCTTGATGTTATCAAGACCGCCGTTGTAGTACTTGTCGCCGGCCCATGTGGACTTGCCGAAGTTCATCGGCAGGTCGGTGCCGAGCTCGGAGAGCTTCGTGGTCACGTTCTTGTTGATGGCGGCAAGGTTGCCGTCGATGAACGTGGCGATGAAGGTCGGGCTCACGGAAATGCGGTACGTGTGCCACACGTTCGCGGACTGCGTAGCGGTCACGCCCTGCTCGTTACCGTTGGAGTCCTTGGTGATGGCAGTGTACACGCTGGTTGGGCGCAGACGGGAGAAGAAGTACTTCTGGTTGTCGGAGCCTATGGTGAACGAGAAGAAGTTGTCGTTCGCAGCCATGCGGGACTTCGAGTCGAACTGCACGGTGAAGGAGTCGGTGCCATTGAGCAGACCGTTCGGCAGTTCGAGGTATTGACCATCGTTGCCTCGCAACTGGATGGCGTTGCCGCCTGACTGATGGTCTCCGGGTACGCCGTATTCGACATTCTCGCCCTTGACGGTCAGGTCGTTATTGTTGCCGGAGATGTCCTTCCCTTTATCGTTGGCATCCTCAAAATCGTAGGATGCGACGAGATTAGCGTCCGTCAGACCTCCGTCGTTGTCTGCCGCCATCGCGGTGACTGGACCTGAGGCCAGTCCCGCAATCATGACCGGTAGCGCCGCTATCGCCGCTACCGTTTTCTTCCACTTGCCCATATATTTCTCCTCATTGAATGGTGGGGGTGGCTGAGTTGGTTGTTGAGTTGTGAAGTGTGTTTATTGGGAAACCACGTTTGTTGGGCTCCCCTCAGTCCATCTGAGGCGGACTGAGGGGAGTTGTGCAGACTAGGCCTGCTCAGTCCTTGCGCCTGCGCCAGACTCCCAGACCGGCACCAGCTGCGGTGAGAGCGACCATGGCTGCGCCGAGGGCTAGCACGGCGGCACCAGAGGACGGCAGACCGGAGTCCGCCCCCGTACCAGCGTTACCGTTATCGCCGCCTGCACCATCGCCGGAACCGTCGCCCGAACCGGGCTTACCGGGCTCGGTCTTGGCACTCACGGTCACCACGAACGACGTGGTGAGCTGATCGTTGGCCTTGAGCGCGACGGTGACGGTCTTGGTGCCCACAGCGGACATGTCCACGTCGCCGACCGTGTAGTCGGCAGCATCGAGCGTCTTCACCGTGCCGTCGGACATCGTCGCCTCGATCACAAGACCATCGGCGGAGAACTGCTCGCCCACCGTGTACTTGGTCTTTGTCGGCTCGCTCTTGACGCGGATGCCGGTGATGGACGGCTCAACCGGCGTATCGGGCTCGCCTACGGTCACCGTAATGGTCACCGTGCGGTTGGCCGGAGCGACCTCCTGATCCTTGGTCAGCGACATGTCGAGCATGCCGTTGGCGCGCACGTTCACGGCCTTGCCCCACGTATTGCGGTCCTGATCGAACAGGCCACCCGCCGCGGAACCGGAGTGAATTTCCGGGTAGGGGCGTGCGTGGTAGGCCATGACGATGTTGCCGGCCTCATCATGTGCAAGCGAGATGTGGCCGGGGCCGGCCTGCTTGCGCTCGTACGAGGCCTCATCCGCACCGTAGGTACCGGTGTAGGTGTCGTTGGTGTCGAACGACGGGAAGTCGGCCGTGGTCCAGCTCGACAGATCCTGCAGGTCGGCATTCTTGGCGGCACGCATCACGTTGGTGTTGTAATACTTATCCACCGTGGCACCCGCATAGGCAATGTAGACGTAGTCGCCATGCTCGAACATGAACGGTGCCTCTACGATTGCCTGATCAGAACCTTCAGAGTTGTCTCCGGGGGTAGGCGCATACTTGCCGTACTCGAACTGCTGGCTGGCCTGATAGATGTGCTCAAGGCTGCCATCCACCAGCGGAGTGACGCCATCGCCCATCTTTGCCTTGGCAAGGTACAGGCCTGCACTCTTCGGGAAGAGCCAGTAGCCTTGGGCCTTGCCGTTCTCCTCGCGCTCGAAGTACGTCACGTCGAATGCGGCGCCTTCCAGCACGGTCGGCTCGCCCCAGTTTTCGGCCTCGAGGAATCCGCCATCCTTGATGGACTGCTCGTCGCCGGTGTACGGGATGAGGATGGTGTTGTTGCACCAGCCACCGTTCGTGGACGAGGCACCCTTGTGGAAGCCGGCCACAATCCACCACTTGCCGTTGATCTTGTGGAACTCCTGGGCCCAAATGAACGCGCTCCAACCGTAGAACGAGTCGGGGTACTGGTCTTCGTGGCCCGGAGTGCCGTTCTCCGGCTTGATGATGATGTGTTCCTCAGCATCCTTCAGACCGTTGATGGTCTTGGCGCGCTTGAGACCGATGGAACGGTAGCCGTCCTTCTGGTTGTTGGTCGAATCAGTGGACTTCACCTCATAGGTGGAACCGGTGAGGTAGTAGTAGCCATCGTCTTCGTTGTAGAAGATGTCCGGATCGGCGCGAGCGTCGTTGTACATGGCCTCGGTGGTCTGCTGAACAGTGCCCTTGACCTCATACGTGCCGGCCTTTGAGGTGTCCACGGCGGCCAGATCATCGGCGTTCCAGTCGACGTTGAAGGTCTTCGTGGAGCCGTCGTTGTAGGTCATTGTGGCCTGCGTTCCGGAAACCGCTGCGGTGACGTCCTCGGCGGAAGCGCCGTTCTCCACGGTTGCGCCGCCCAGAGCCTTGACGCCGGTGTTTTGCAGATCGACATAGTTCTTGTAGAACGCATCGAATTCAGAGGAGCTCACAGCGAATGCGCGGGTCTGGCCTTCGCCGGCCCATGCGGGCAGACCTTCGGTCACGTCGCCCACACCCATCGCAACCGCGTCGGCCTTGAGCGTCTCGCCGACCGTTGCTTTGGCAGTCAGGTCGGAGAGCGTGGCCATACGGCCTTCGCCGCTCAGGCCATCGGTCCAGAAGACTTTGTAGCCCTTGGAGGCGGCATCATAGACGATGCGCGGGTTGGTGACGATGGAGTTGTCGGTCACGGTGATGGCGCGCTCGTTGGTGAACGTGGCACCGTCGCCCTTGCCATCCCACACGTAAATCGCACCGGTGGCGTTGTTCTGCGAGGAAACCACACCAAGGGTACCGTCCTCCGCACGGAAGAAAGCGGGTGAGCCCATCTGCGCATTCGGCTTGGCAGACTGCGAGCCGTCCCACTTGACCGACAGAATCGACTGCGAACGGTTCAGGGTCTCCCATTTGCTGCCATCGGCGGCCTTGGCGGCCACGTACAGCGAGTCGGCGCGACGATCGTCGTTGTAGGCGAGCGGGTCGTACTTGGCACCGTTCTGGTCGGAGCGATCGACATCCTTGACGTAGGAAGCGATTTCGCCGCCGTTGTTGAGGATTTCGGATTCGGCGGTGATGGCCTTATCCACGCCGTCGATGGTGGCGGTGAGCTTGACCTTCACGGCCTTCTCGCCGGACTTCGGCTGCGTGACCTTGCCGTCTGCGGCTACGAGCTTCGCACCGTCGCCGGTCGCGGACCAAGTAACCGTCTTGCCCAGCACAGTGCTCGGCAGGTCGCCGGTGATTTGCGCCGGGATGGCGAGCGCGGCGGCGTAGTCGGTCTTCGCGCTTTCCACGCCAAGCTCGTCGTCGCTCAGGGCCTTGCCCCAGATCTTGAAGTTGTCGAGCAGACCGGAGAAGTACTCGCCGTTGCTCCAGTTGGCCTTGCCGATCTGCAGCACGCCGCCATCAGCACCGAGGATGTCGGCGAGCTTCTGGCCGTTGTTGTTCACGGCTACCAGCTTGGAGTCGATGTACAGCTTGGCGGTTGCGCCGGAAATCACGATATCGACGTGCTTCCAGTCGGCGTTCGTCTTGGTGTATGAGACGTTGCCGGAGGAATCGCGCTTGCCGTCGTTGTTGTTGTAGCGTTCGACGGTAATACCGGTGGTCTTGTCGAGCACGCCGACGTAGTGTTCCTTGCCGTACTCCTGCTTGGTGGCGTTGGAGGCGGCGAAGAAGGTCCAGCCAGTGTTGCCGGAGGCATCGGGCTTGACGTCGTAGCTGATGGTCACGTCGTTCTTGCCCTTGAGCAGAGCGTCGCCGTTCTTGGCGGTGACGTTGAGCCAGAAGTTCTTGCTGAGCTTCGCGGCCTTGCCGTCCTTGCCGTCGGCGAGCGTGGCGGTGCCCTGCGTGGTGCCCGTCGCATTGCCGCCGTCGAAGGTCTCGCCGGCGTTCTCGAAGGTGAAGTCGGCGAGCAGATCCGGGTCGGTCGGCTCGGTTTCGCCGGTCACGGTCACCTTGGCGGTCACGGTGATGGCGGTGGAGCTGTATAGCGTGCGGTTCTTGTTGGCGGTTTCGTTGTCCACAAAGCCACCGGTCTGCTTCCAGTTGTTGTTCGCGTTCGCACCGGTGTTGATGAGGTCGTCCTCGTCGGTCTTCGACTCGCCGGCGGCGTTCGTCCACTTCCAATGGTTCTCGTTGGCACCGATGGTGTCGACCGTGCCGGTGACGGTGTATTCGCCGGGCTTGGAGGTGTCGACGTTGGAAACGTCCCACGTCACGTCGCGCTTGGCAGTGCCGTAACCGTTGGCAAGAGTGACCTGCTGCGTCTTCGGCAGCTTGGCAGTGATGTCCGTATCGGCAGCACCCTTATCCACCGTCACATCCTCGGCCTTCAGGTCGGCGTTGTCGGAAGCCTTGGCGTCAGCCGCGCGGATCGCGTCGTACTGGGCCTTGGTGAGCGAGACCACGCCACCGTGCTTGGTGTTGGCGGTGAGGAAGTAATCGTCGGCCTTCAGGACGCTCCACGGATTCTCGGAATCGAGGTTGTCGGCTTCGAGTAGGTTGTAGCCGTAGCGGGCACCGGAGGCGACAGATCCATAGTTGTCGACGAACATGTACCACTTGTTTTCGCCGTTGACCTTGAAACCGTTGGCACCTTCCTGCGCGCTGCCGAGCGTGTGTCCGATGTTGGTCTGGCGCAACACCCAGCCCTTGGCCGGGTCGGTCGCGTACTGGCCCTGGTCGTTGGCACGCCACCAATCGGCACGATCGGTGTATTCCATGAAGATCACGCCGGAACCGGTGGTGCGGTATGTGCGGGAACCGTTCTGCAGCATCGTGGTGTCGATGGTGTTGCCACGGTTGTACTTGCTGTTAGGCACGAAGACGCCGCCAAACATGTAAGTCTCGTTGGTGAAGTCCTTGGTGGCCGCCCACAACACATGCTTGCAGGCTTCGGCACGGTCGCCGCCATCATACTTGGCCTGTACAGACCAGTACAGCACAAATGCACCGCCCTGCTGGTTCTCAGGATTGCCCTTGTCGGAACCGTTGAGTTCACCGTCGTCGTTGAGATCGTAGAAGTCCGGCACCCACGTAGCCTCGGGAGCCCACGCCATGCCGATGCCGGATACGGTCTTGCCGGTCACGGAATCGGTGAGCGTCTGGCTCTTGGTCGGATTGGCGGTGTACGTGTCTGCGGTGGCGGTCTCAAGCTCGTTCATGTCGCTGAAGTGAATGAGATCCTTGGACGACCACACATGCAGCTTGGTGCTGTAATCAGTGGTCCATGCGGCCCACTCGGCGTTGTCCGCGCCGAACACACGCAAATCGGTGGCCAGCACGTAGTAGGTCTTCGACTCGGGGTTGTAGGCGATGAACGGATCGCGCACGCCGGTGGTGGATTCGTTGCTCACCAGAATCGGCTCGCCGCCGTTGAGCGTGTCCCACTGGGTGGCGTCATCACCGCGTGAGATGTCGAGGTAGATCTTCTCGGCGTAGCCCTTGTTGTTTTCGATGAAGTGGACCATCACGTAGCCGTAGGCGTCATCGGCCTTGACCTCGGTGACGGTGACCTTGAGCTCGGCGGTCTTGGCGGCGTCAGCTTCGGAAGCCGCTGTAATGGTGGCGGTGCCGGCCTTCACGCCGGTGACCTTGCCGTTGGCATCCACAGTAGCCACAGCAGGATTGTTGGATTCCCACGTCACTGTGGGATCGGCACCTTCAGGGGTGACGGTTGCGGACAGGGATGCGGAGTTGCCTTCCTTGAGACTCAGCTTGCCGTCCTTCACATTGGAACCGGAAATCTCGATTGCAGTAGGCGATGCGATGCCGAGATCGGCTGCGGAAAGCGCGGAGCCATAAATCGTGAGATTGTCGAGCAAACCGGTGAAGTATTCACCGTTGCCCCAGTTGCCTTTGCCGATTTGCAGCACACCACCTGAGCCGCCAAGAATACTCTTAAGATCCTCGCCGTTCACGTTGCTCGCCACGAACTTCTTATCGACATAGAGCTTCGCGGTCTTGCCGGAGATGACGAGATCGACATGCTTCCAAGCATCCTTCGTACCGGTGTTCTTGTCGATGGTGGCGATGTCGGATGCGCGGCCGTTGAGATAGCGTTCCACGCGGGTCTTGTCGGTGCGGTCGAGCACACCGACGTAGGTGGGGGCGCTGCCGTTCACCGCACCGGCGGTCGGCGCGGCAAACACAGTCCACTGGCCACCGGTCGCAGCCGCCTTGCTGTCGTAGCTGATCGTCACATCATCAAGACCGTTGAGCAGTGCACTGCCATCGGACTTGGTCACGTTCAGCCAGAAACCGCTGCCGAGCTGGGCGGCCTTGCCGTTGTCGTCATCTTTTCCGTTGACGAGATCCACCGTGCCTTGCACGGTGGCCTTAGCGTTACCCTGAGCACTGGCGAATGCACCATCGTCCGGGTCGCTATTGAAATCGAAGCCGGCAAGCGGGTCTACAGCCGCAGCAGCCTGAGCATCGCTCGTCTGAACGGATTGCTGCACCTGAGGTGTCGTATCGTCAGCCAACGCGGTGACCGGCGTAACCAGTCCCACGCTCAGCGTTGATACCGCAGCCAAGCAGGCCGCCAATCGAGTAACTCTCCTCACCGAGTTTCCTTCCTCGCATCCTTGCTAGATTGTTATCAAATTGTTATCGCTATGGCGCTTGGCCGCTCCTTTATCGGCCACTTTTGCGTCTCCTTGTACGAATCAGCACTTCCTCGTTTGCCGATTCGCATTACATTTGACTGCACTTGCCCACCAATCCGCCCCTACGAACAACGCCGTTTTCCGGGGACAACACCGATGCGCTATAGCACGCCCAAATGCAAGCACTTATAAGTTTAGTGTTAGCGTTCACTGGTACGGTACACAGGCTCTACAGCACATACATTTAGCATGACCACACCAATACAATAAAAAATGACGCATGTGCTGTTATACATTAAAACGCACAGAAAATCACATATATACTGTGCGATTTTCTGTGCGTTGCAGTGAGCAGCTACTCAGTTATGCGCGGCGCTTGCGCCAGATGGACAACGCAATGCCGGCAGCGGCGAGCAGCACCATGGCACCGCTCACGCCATATACGGCGGCACCGGTGGCCGGCAACTTGCCGTCAGACTTGGTGTCATCGGTCTTGTCGCCTGCGTTATCGCCCTTGTTGCCACCATCGCCGGTATCCGGCTTGGTGGGCGTTTCCGCCTTCTGCAATGCTGCGATGGCGGCGCTCAGATCAGCGGCGGCCTTGTCAACCACAGCCTGGTCGGAGGAAGCGAGCGCAGCCTTGGCGGCCTGCAGTGCCTTGGCGAGCGCAGCCCAGGAATCAGCCGTGTAATCGGATTCCTTGAGCGCTTCGGCAGCGGCGATCTGCTTGTTGAGCTCAACCAAATCGACCTTGCCCTGTTCAATGCCGTCAACCGTAGTATCGGATGGATTGACCAAACCATCGGTGTAGCCGTCGTAAGCAACCGCAACAGTGCCAGAGACGCTGGCCGGGAGGGTCACAGTGGCCTTGCCTTCGGCGTCGAGCTTCACGGTCTTGGACCAGTCGCCAGCAGAGAACTTCACCGAACCGGCGAGCGTGCCCTTATCGGCGGCGGTCACCGTGGCGGTGAGCTCGCGGGTGCCGGCGTTGTACTCGGCCTTGGTGGTGGAGTCAACAGCCTCGATGTGCGTCGGGTTGGCAGCGGTCCAGGACTTCGTCACCTTGAGCACAGACTCAGGCACGTTCACGAACGCACCGTGACGCACCTTGTCCGGCAGACCGCCGTTAGCACCCTGAGTGATGTAGCCCTGAGCGCCCGGCTCGGCTTTGACCGGCTTCTTTTCGTTGTTGAAGTCCGGGTAACGCTTGGTCATCGGGTTGTCCCACGTGGTCTTGGAAAGCTCGGCACCCGTGGTCATAAATGCACGGTAGGCGAAGTTGTCGGACAGCAGAATGTAGCCGTCGTCGTCCTTCGTGTTGAGTTCGTCATCCTTGTTGAGCTTGATGGTCTCTGGTCCTTCGAACGGCAGCAACGCCTGCTCGAGCAGCTGCCAACCGGTGTTCGGGTCCTGGCCCGGAGATGCCTCGGTGGTCGGTGCAGTCAGCACCTTGGAACGCTCAAGGAAGATGCTCTTACCAGTGGTGATGTAATCGCCAGCGGCACCGCCCTGCTCATTCTTGGTGAATCGGTAGTAGTAGCCACCGATCTTACGCACGGTGGAATCAATGCGCGAGTAGCCGGTGTCCTGCCACATCTGCGGCTCGGTGAAGTTCACGAAGTCGCGGGTGATGGCGTAACGCACCTGAGCATAGGAGCTATTGCCGGTTTTGTCGTTCTTGACCGGAGTGGTACGGGTGTCATCAGTGAACATGCGGGAAGAGAAGAACACCACGTAAGCGTTCAGGTCATCATCCCAGTAAGCTTCCGGCGCCCAGGTCATACCGGCGTTCGGCGTGTTGATGGTGATGCCGCCGTTGCCGTCGCCGTTGGTACGGGTCCAGTTCATCATATCGGTGGACTCGTAGACCTCAACTTTCCGAGAACCGTTAACCTGGTTCTGGCTCCAGCCCATTGACGAGACCTTGAGATCAGTGGCAATCAGGTAGTACTTGTCGCCTTCGTGGGAACGCAGCACGAACATGTCACGCAAGCCACCCGTGTCTGCATCATTGGTAAGTACCGCCTGGCCATTGTTGCGAGTCTTAAACGTGAAGAAATCGTTCTTCTCAGTGGAAGCCACCCAGGCCTTTTCTCCACCGTTGCTGTCGCTCTCAAAAGTGACGGCCGCATAGCCGGTGTCAGGCGCGATGCGGGTCTTCTCCTTGACAGTGACCTCGATGGTCTTGGTGACCTTCTCACCGCCGTTGTAGGAAGCGGTGGCGGTCAGCGTAACCGGCTTGGAATCACCGTCGCCGTAGGCCGGACGATTGATGATGCCAGCACCACGATACGGGTCATCGGCACCAGTGGTCTTGTTTTCGTACTTCTCGTTAGTGGACGTAATGAGCTTCTCGTCCGAGGACTTCCACGTAATCGCCGAGCCGTTCTTGGTGCCCTTGGCGACTAGCGGCAGATTCTCGGCCGCCGGAACTTTCAGCGCAGCAATCGCGGCATCGAGGTCGGCTGCGGCGGCGTTCTGGGCGTTCATCGGCTCAACGGTGACGGGCAGTTCGGCCTTCACACCACCCAGCTCAGTGGTGGCGGTGATGGTGGCAGTACCAGCCTTGACGCCGGTTACAGTACCGTCTGCGGCGACCTTGGCCACGGACTCATCGGAGGAGGACCAGGTGACGTTCTTGCTCACGGCGTCGTCCGGAGTGACGGTGGCGGTGAGCTTGGTGGAGTCCTTCTCAATCAGGGTGAGCTTGTTGTTCACCACACCGGTACCGGAAATCGCAACGGCGGTCGGCATGGTCAGGTCAGCGCCCCTGTAGACCTTGATATCATCCATTGCACCATTCCAGTACTCATCGACGGAGTAGAACGACTTGCCGATGTAGGCGGTGGTCGCACCGAGATCGCTCATCTTGATGCCGGTGTTGGCCTTGAAAATGATCAGGGCATTGTTGCGGAACACGGCAAGGTTGGTGCCGTCCACGACAATCTTGTAATCGGCCCAGCTGTTGTCGTTGCCGGAAACGGTGACCTTGGATCCCTGTTCGTTACCCCAGTTGTTGTTGGAGATAACGCCCTTGATGGCGGTCTTGCTGTTGTAGAACATCAGGTACTTGTTGGCGTTGGCCTGATCGGTGGTGTTGGCGTCGTTCGAGCCGTCCTTGCCGACGATGAACGAGAAGAACTTGCCGCTGTCGTCGTGACGAGTCTTGGACGCGAACTCCAGAGTGAAGGAGTCGCCCGCATCCTTGAACAGCTGGTCATCGATCCGGGCGTACTGGCCACCGCCGCGCAGTGAGAGCGCCTCGTTGTTGCTGCGGTCACCGTACTGTTCGATCTTGGCGCCGTCCTTCAGCGTCAGGTTGTACTTGCCGGTCGAATCGGCAATCGCGCTGTTCGTGGTGCCGTTTTTGCCCGTGAAGTCCCAGCTGGCGAGCAGCGTCGGTTCAGCAGCCTTAGTAGTCTGCACTGTCGCGGTATCGGTTGTCTGTGGTTGGGAATCTTCCGATTCCATGGCATACGTCGTCGGAACTACTGCCACCATCGTTGATATTGCAATCAACGATGCTGCCATCTTCTTCCAATGCTTCACCGCATCTCTCCTTGTCCTTTGCCTCGACCCACTTGTCGGGTGTCTCGTTCGCCTCTACGTGAACGCAAACATTATTTGCGATGATACCATTACGGCACTGAGACTCAGTGTGCCAGATTCCTTATGTATATAAGCACTTACGGGGGCAACCGCCCAGTCCGAACACCCCCCGTATGTCAAAAGCCCCCTTCCAAGCCAATCACTAATACCCCCTCAATCGGCACCCCGCTCCGCCAGCCGCCCCAAACTGTTATCAATTTGTTATCTTTACCGCGCTTGCGTGGACAGAGAGCGCTCAGACCTCGAAGATCGCCGCATATTCGCGAGAGAACCCGCCTAGTCAATGAGATATGGATTGAAAACACGCTCGGTAACGGGGATATGGAGCATCAGCATGGTGCCGTAACCAAGGATCACCAGGAGGAACAGTCCACCGGGCATGTAGAACCAGCTGGCCACCAGCAGCGCCACGAACACGGCATCCACGAGGACTAGGGCCACGGTCATCGCGATGTGGGAGATGCCGAAGATGAAGGCGTTCTTCAAGGTGCCGGCCACGGTGTTCTCGAAGCGTGCCTGAAGCGCGAACACCCATTCGAAACCGATAAGCCAGAGGATGGTCAGCGCGAATTTGATGATGAGCAGCGGCGTGATCTGCAGGACGATCCATGACCAGACCAGTGCAATCAGCGCCACCAAGAACGGCAGCCACAGCAGTGTGGCTTTGATGAAGTTGGCTTTGAATGACTTGAAGTAGTTGGCGGTTACGCCTTTGCCCTCGCCCTCGATGGAGCGGCGACAAGCATCATGACCGGCGGTCAGGGCTGCACCGATGGTGATGAGCGGAATAGAGGTGACCAGCATCAGAATGTTGATCCACACGCCGTCAACAAGATTGCTCCACGCGCGCATGAATTTCGAGTCCGGTGCCAGCCAGTTCATCAACTACTCCTTGTACAGCTTTTGGCTCCCCTCAGGGAGGGGAGCCAAATTGTCGGGCTCAACCCTTGACCGCTCCGCCTTCGGCCCTGCAATTACGGACTCGCCTACGACGAGGCTCATCATTAGCTTCGCCGCTGTCGCGGCTCAGCCTGGAGCCTGCTGGAAGCCCACTGGGCTTCCAGCCATGGGCTGACGACGCGAGTCGTCAGCCCTTGACGGCTCCCGCCATGACACCAGAGACTATATACTTCTGGCATACCAAGTAGAAGACGATGATGGGGATGATGGCCAGCACCAGGCAGGCCATCATGGCGCCCATATCCACGGAACCGTAGCCGCCCTTGAGGTATTGCACGGCGACCGAGATGGTCTTGTACTTGCCGAGGTCGAGCGTCAGGTACGGCAGCAGGTAGTCGTTCCAGATCCACATGGCTTCGAGGATGGCCACCGAGACGATCGACGGCTTCATAATCGGCACCACGATCTGGAAGAAGATGCGCGGCACTGACGCGCCGTCGATCATGGCGGACTCCTCAAGCTCCTGCGGGATGCCCTTGATCACGCCGGTGAAGATGAACACGGCCAGGCCGGCACCGAAGCCGAGGTACACGATGCACAGGCCCCACGGGGTATTGAGCTTCAGCATGTCGGCGATCTTGGAGAGGGTGAACATCACCATCTGGAACGGCACGATCATATTGAACAGGAACAGGGTGTAGAGCAGCTTCGCAGCCCAGTTGTTCACACGCACGATCCACCATGCGCACATCGAGGTGCACACCAGAATCAGCGCCACCGAGCCGACGGTGATAAGCAGCGTCCAGCCGAAGGAAGCGAAGAACTGCGTGGTCTCGATGCCGCGCACATAGTTCTCAAGTCCCACGAACGCCTTGCCGGCAGGCAGGGAGAACGCGTTCTTGGAGATGTACGCCTTCTGCTTGAAGGAGTTGATCAGCACCAGGACGATCGGGAAAATCCAGAACAGGGAGACAACGGCAAACAGCACGGTCCATAATGCGCCATGCTTCACAGGCTTGTTCTCGTTCATCAGGCTGCCACCTCCTTGCTCGTGGTGAGCTTGTTCTGAATCAGGGCGATGACCGCGACCAGGATGAAGAACAGCACGGCCTTCGCCTGGCCGACGCCTTCCCAGCCCATACGGCCGTAGAAGGTGCGGGTGATGTTCAGCGCCAGACCTTCAGACATGTTGCTCGGCGCACCGTTGGTCAATGCGAGGTTCTGATCGTAGAGCTTGAAACCGTTGGTCACGGTCAGGAAGGAGCACACGGTGATGGACGGCATCATCAGCGGGATGATGATGCGGAACATGGTCTGCCGTCCGTTGGCGCCGTCCACGGCCGCGGCCTCCAGCACATCGGTGGGCAGGGCTTGCAGGCCGGCGATGTAGATGATCATCATGTAGCCGATCTGCTGCCAGCACACCAGGATGACCAAGCCCCAGAACCCGTAGGACGCCTTATAGGTCAGGGCGCGGCCCCAGTGGGCTAGTACACCGTTCAGGAGCAGCAGCCAGATGTAGCCCAGGATGATGCCGCCGATAAGGTTCGGCATGAAGAATACCGAGCGGAACAGCGTGGAGCCCTTGATCGCCTTGGTCAGCATGTAGGCGATGGCGAAGGCGATCACGTTGATCACGATGGTGGTCACGATGGTAAACGCAGTGGAGAAGCCGAGCGCGTGCAGGAATTCCTTGTCTTTCAACGCTTTGCCATAGTTCTTAAGCCCCACCCATTCACCGTCGGTAACGGTGGTGAATTCGCAGAAGCTTAAGTAGACGCCCATGATGAAGGGCACCAGGAACCCGATGATGAATGCGGCGAATGTGGGGAGCGCGAACAGCGCCCACCATCTGCGTATCGCCTTGCCAGCCATGCTGATCATGACTTTTCCTCCTCCTTGAGTCCGCTGCGTTGTGACACTGCATCGTGCGCCGGCTGCGGAGTTCAACTCAATGCGAGCTTGCCGATCGAGAACCGCATGCACGGCCTGTTCTCGTTCAAGCCTATGTTCATAGTAAACGTCGAATCATTATATGTCAAACGTTGTCATTTTAGGCGTTTCAAGTTCGAGCACACTCCGGCTCCAGCAATCTTCTTTCACCTAAGATAATGGCTATATAAAGCCAATCTAACGCCGTCATAGACACTTTGCAAACGTTTGTAATACAATCGTTGTCATCGCCGCAGATCAATCAATCAGCATGTACACTGGAGTCAGTTGTGCATGTGTATTGCGATTTTCCATTCAACGCAAGGGGGCTGCAATGGCTACGAGCATTCAGGATGTCGCCCGCGAGGCCGGCGTCTCCATCTCCACCGTCTCACGTTCCTTCACCAGGCCGGATCTGGTGTCGGCCAAGACCCGCGAGCGCGTGCTCGCCATCGCCGACAAACTCAATTTCTCACTCTCCCGCTCGGCTGCGGCCCTGAAATCCGGCCGCTCCCTGCGCATCGCAGTACTGATGAGCGGCCATATCCGCCTGTGGTTCACCGCCTCGGTCATCGAGGGGCTCAACGAGGTGCTGCACACGCAGGGCTACGATATTTCGGTATTCCAGATTTCCAGCATCGAGGAGCGCAAGGAATTCTTCGAGATGTTGCCGGTACGCCGTAACGCCGATGCCGTGATTGTGGCGTCTTTCGATATCGACAACAACGAAATCGCGCAACTGGCTTCGGTCGGCGTGCCGATCGTCGGCATCAATTCAGTCGAACCCGAAGCCCGCGGCTTTACCGCCGCCGTCAATATCGACGATGTGCAGGGCTCCACGCTGGCCGCCCGCCATCTTATCAATCTCGGACATCGCCGCATCACCTACATCAGCACCAATCGCGAGGTGTCGCTGAGCTTCTCCGTGCAAAGCCGATTCGACTCATTCACCGCCTGCTGCCGCAGGGAAGGCATCGAGCCGCAGGTTATCGTCTGCAAGGTCGATGACGATGGACGTTATGAAATCAGCGACGTGGTCAACCAACTCATAAGCCAAGACGAGATGCCCACCGCCATCGCATGCCAGGAGGATGGCATTGCTTTGCCGCTTATGTTCCAGCTGGAGCGCAATGGATTCTCCGTGCCCGGCGACGTCTCGTTGATCGGCTACGACGATAGTTTCTACACCGGCGATATCGGCCTGACCACCATCCGCCAGGATCCGGTGGAAATGGCCCGCGTGGCAGCCCGCATGACGCTCGATCTCATTGACGAAAAGCCGATTGAGCAACCCTACATCGTGTTCCCGGCCCAGCTGAAGGTCCGCTCCTCCACCTCCCGCGTTAAGTAGGCTCACACAACAAAGCCCACCATAGAAAAAGTGTGAGGCAACCGCACAATAACGCTCAATCGCACATTGTGGAGAATGGCGAAAAATCGCCGATTCATGGCCCCACAGCGTGCGATTGAGCGGGTGCGTCCCTCACACTTTTCTGCGGCGGACGATTTTGTGCGAGACTCAGCAATACAAAGCGGCTCCCCTGGAGAAGGAAAGGCAGGGGCGCCGCGGATTGTTGCTTATCGGCTATGGGACTCTATGAGACTCAGTGCGAAGCCTCGTATTCGGAAGCCCAACCGTCCACGAAGGCGGTCTTGACGGCATCCCACTTGCCGGTGCCCTGCGCGTACTCGAGCAGTGCCTGGCCGACCTTGTTCTTCCACTCTTCGGACGGCATCATGGTGAAGTTCCAAGAAACCTGGGTCTTGCCGGACTTCTGATCCTCAACAGCGGCTTCAGTCAGCGGGTTGTCAAACTTGACATCATCGAAGGTCTTGAACGGGGTGGTGAAGCCCATGTCCTGAGAGATGGCCTTCTTGCCGGTGTCGGAGGTGATCACCCAAGACAGGAAGTCCTCGGTGGCCTTCTTGTCGGCGTCGGAGGCCTTGTCGTTGATGCACCAGTAGTTCTCGGAACCAGTGGCCAAGCCCTGCTTCTCTTCACCCTTGACACCGGTGTAGATTGGCATCATGCCCACGGATTCGGCCTTCATGCCGGCCTTCTGCAGGTCGGTCCAGGCCCAGGTACCGTTCTGGTAGAAGGCGGCCTCGCCGAGCGCGAACTCGGAGTTCGCATCATCTCCGGTCTTGGCGCTCAGCTGGGTGGGTCGGTGGTGGAGTCGGCGATGTACAGGTCGAAGATCTTCTTGTAGTTCGGCAGGTAGGTGCCCTTGATCTTGGCCGGCTGCTCGGTGACGTTGTCATCCTTGAACTCGTAGTAAAGCGGCAGATTGGCCAGGTGGGTCTTGAAGCGCCAGTCGGAGCTGGAGTCGAAGCCGGCGGAGGTGAACGCGCCCTTGATGCCGAGCTCGTCCTTGCGGGCCTGCATGTCGTCGGCCACGGCCTTCAGGGTGTCGAAGTTGTCGATTTCGTCCATGGACGTGGCCTTGGCGCCATCCAGCGCGAAGTACTTGTTGAGGATGTCCTTGTTGTAGATCAGGCCGTAGGTTTCCATCACGTACGGCACGCCGACCACCTTGTCGCCATCCTTCAGGGCCACATCCTGGTTGGCGAGCTCCTTGTACACATCCGTATTGGACATATCGGCGGTGTACTTCTTCCAGTTCTGGTAGCCGACCGGGCCGTTGACCTGGAACAAGGTCGGGGCTTCGGTTTTGGCGATTTCGGACTTCAGGGTCTGCTCGTAGGTACCGGAGGCCGCGGTCTGCACCTTGACCTCAACGCCTTTTTCCTTGGTGTATTCCTTGGCCAGAGCGGTCCACTGATCAGCCGCTTCCGGCTTGAAATTCAGGTAGTAGACCTTGCCCTTGGCGTCATCGCCGGAGGTCGAGCTTCCGCAGGCCGCCAAAGCGCCGAGGGACATCGCAGCGACAGCCGCCATCGCGACTGCTGACTTGACTGTACGATTCATCATCGAACCTTTCTCTTTCATCGTCGACCCGGCCGTCCCCGGTCAGGACAGGTACGCTAGCACGCACCTTTACGACTATCGACATGCACTATTGTGCAACGGTTTGCTTCTTTTTGCAAACGATAGCAATATCAGCGCGTCATAAATCATCATTTTCAGGCCATTGTCAACAAATATCCCATTAATTCAGTCATTTTTGCCTCATTATCGCAATGCAAGCGTTCGCAATCATGAGAGCGCTAACATATCTTTCATGGCAATCGATTGCCACTTATACCCATCAAAAAAAACAACACGCCGACGCTATCGTTTGCAAATCATTTATCGACATACCGCAATTCCCGCCACAAACAATAAAGGCCCGCCCGCAGT